>MTKW01000904.1_pt1 | contig 56241 bp, 49 predicted proteins | sample 1042761 | NCBI WGS metagenome assembly MTKW01 (sample SAMN06205366, study PRJNA360243) | anaerobic digester metagenome | biome: Wastewater treatment plant; feature: Anaerobic digester sludge; material: sludge; isolation source: anaerobic digester fed with sludge from wastewater treatment plant ... | reverse complement strand
TCCCTCTGGATGACAGGGGGGGTGTCATTCAGAGCGAAGCGAAGAATCTTGTGAGAAAACCAGCATTTCGCCCAGGTATAACAACGGGTATATAAACATGAAGCGGCGTTGGGCCGGTGGTTATTCCGTTCCGGATGAAGGCGGCACGGAGTGGTTAAGATCCTTCGGTCGCTTCCGCTGACGGGATCGCTCCCTCCGGATGACAAAAAAAGGTGGGTCGTTCCCTCTGGATGACAATAAAAAAGGATGGCGCGTGAAAATTCCGAGCGCAGCGAGGAATCTGTCTTGAGTTCCGGGGCCCAACGCGGTAGAAGAACTAGATCAGGGAGTTGGCGATCGTTACCACCATGGCCACTTCAATTTGTTTATTCTGGGCGTGTTCAAAAAGATTCTTCAGTCCGTCCCAAACGACTTCCGGGGGACCGGATATCTTTGTGCTCAAGGGCCCTACATGGTAACTCAGTCCGCTTTCGGCCAGAGCTTGGAGTGATTCATTGATGATGTAATCTGAATCCGGAGTTTCCATGGGATATAATGATATTTCCGCCGACAACATGGTCTTTCACCTCCATGAGCTATTATCTCCTTCTGCACTTTGCTTATTCCCATGTCAAGGAGCTGTTCCCTTGACATTAAAAGATGGTTTTGAATTGCGGACTTTCTTTATCTTTAAGTCTCTTTAACATTCTTCGGGCGGCGGTTATCTCCAGAATAAGATTATCTTTGGATTGGAGTTTAACCAGGGCCATGATCCGGGTAATCGATTCATCAACCCGATCAATCTGCCGATGATCCATAACCGGACTCCACAGGCAATCTCCCCGATGCCAGAGTCTCCGCAGCAGGTCCGCTTCTTTTTCGGCTTCATCCCAGCGTTCATCCTTTACGGCCTTTTCCATGGTGTTCAGGCAGTCCCTCATCTCCAAGTATAGCGAATTGGTTAGAGAGAAGATCAGCAGGGAAGAGCCTATTAGAATAACCAACAAGATTGTAATGCCTACCGGAACTTTCATGATAAGTAACCTATTCCTTCCTTTGAACGGTAAGCCTCCCGTCTGTATCCAGGCTGGCCAGAAAGACATCTTTTATGTTCAGGTATCCCAATTTGGACAGTTCTTCTTTCAGCCATGCTTCGTTTAACTTCGCTTTGGTCAGCATCTCGTAATTGATATTGCCATCGGTAACCAGAGGGTAAGGTAAACCTTCGTACTGTGTTTCGATATTTAGATCCTTGGGGATAACGGGACGGTACTGTGATTTGGGGATAACACTCAGCTTTCCGTTGGTCTCCAAAATTGCATACTCGATATCGTACAGACAGGGGTACCCTGATAAACGGATGAGTTCCAGTATATCGTTGATGTTCATCCGCAACTTCTTCAGCTCCGATTCAACGATCTTTCCGTTCTCAATGACGATACTGGGGCGCCCATCCAGCAAGGCCCTTATTTTCTCGTTCTTTAAAGCGATCAGGGAAAGAATGATCTGTATCGAGAACAACAGCAAGATGGGAATGATCGTGTTAAAGAGAGGGATGGCGATATCCTCCATGGGGATGGCGGCCAGTGCCGAAATCATGATGAGGATAGCCAGCTCGTAGGGCTGGATCTCGCCGACCTGTCTTTTACCCATGATTCTGATGACCGAGATAACCAGGGTGATCAGGATCAGAGTGCGGATAAAAACAATAATCANNGAAAAGGATTATGTTGATACATGTTGAAAAAGTTCAATATCTGCTATAATTGATTTGATTATTGAAAGGGCAAGGGTGATAAGAGCTATGGATAACGATAACGAGATCGATGTACGGGAATTTTTCAAGGTTTTGTGGAGAGGAAAATATTTTATTGTTGCCGTCACGGTGATCTGTGCCCTGATCGGTTATTTCCTGTTCACTCCCCGTTACAATGCGGAGGCAGTTATCAACCTGACCCCCTTCGAAAATACCGTCGATGATTACATGAAGATGATCGATTTTTCGGGGATCACCGCAGAGGTCTCTGCGAAAACAGGGGCGGATAATTTGGACCTGGAGTGGGAAAATCTTACCGTGATCGGCAGCCGTTCAACGCAGAAACTCCTGGGGATCAAGGCGAGCCACGAACTTCTTGATGTAAGCAAAGAGGCGGTCGAGACCGCGGCCGTCCTGGTGTTCAGGGCCATATTGCAGAACCAGAAAGAATTTCTCGTTGAGGAGAAGGGAAGCCTGACCCGTAATCTTGAATATATCGATGCCGAATTTGTCGATAAATACGGAACGGAGATATTGAACGGGAATGCGGAGGAAAACCCGGTTTACAAGGTCTTTATGGAGGAGAAGGGTAACCTTCTGGTGCAGATAAAAGAGATCTCTTTTCGTTTGAAAGAGTTGGAAGAAGGCACTTCCTATAAAGAAGATCTGCTGATTTATCCTGCTGTAACCGATTCTTCATCCCAGATCCGGCGCAAGAAAATGTATAATACGGCTATCGTTGCTTTTTTAGGTTTTGTGCTGGCTTCAGGGGTGGTATTTCTGCGCCACGTATATCTTATGCCTCCATCCGCTATCCATGAGGAATCTGAACAATAATAAGACCGGAAGAAACTTTAACGGTAATAAAAAGGAGCCTGTTGTTTTGAAAGTAACAACGGTTATCGGCGCCCGGCCGCAGTTTGTCAAAGCCTCCATGGTATCCAGAGCCTTGCGTGAAATAGGCGGGATAGAGGAGAAAATAGTGCATACCGGACAGCATTACGATCATAATATGTCCGCTGTCTTTTTTCAGGAGTTGGAGATGCCCCCCGTGGATTGTTATCTGGGTATCGGTTCGGGTCTGCACGGAGAACAGACTGGATTGATGATGGCGGCCGTAGAGAAATATCTTCTGCATAGCGGGCCCGATCTGGTGCTGGTCTATGGCGATACCAATTCAACTCTGGCCGGAGCCCTGGCGGCGGCCAAGCTCCATCTGCCGGTTGCTCACGTTGAAGCCGGGTTGCGCTCCTATAACCGCCTGATGCCCGAGGAGATAAACCGTCTGCTCACCGATCATCTTTCGGATTTATTGTATGTTCCCACCGGGCAGGCCATGGAAAATCTCAGGCTTGAGGGGATTTACGGCGAGAAGGTTTATCTGAGCGGGGACGTGATGTACGATGCCTCCATCTTTTTTGGGCGGAAGGCGGAAAAAAGCAGCCGAATCTTCGGGCAGATCGGATTTACGCCGCGCCAATATGTTCTGGCCACCATCCATCGGGCGGAAAACACCGATAACCCTGCAAGAATCAGGGCCATCTTTTACGGGCTTTCCCGGATAGCGGAAAAGTACCCGGTGGTTATGCCCCTGCACCCCCGTACCCGGAAAATATTGTTCCGGGAAGGGCTGGTCGATGAGATCGGGAAAGAGCTGCATATCATCGATCCGGTAGGCTATCTGGATATGCTCCTCCTTGAAAAAAAATCGCGCCTGATTGTTACCGATTCCGGGGGTGTGCAGAAAGAGGCTTTTTTCTACAGGATTCCCTGTGTTACCTTGCGGGATGAGACCGAATGGGGCGAACTTGTGGACGCCGGCTGGAACAGAGTGGTTGTCCCCGAGAATCCGGAGGTGGTGGCCCGGAGCATATTTTCGGCGATGGACTCTTATGGCCGGACGGATCTGGATCTTTACGGAGATGGCCGTGCCTCCCAAAAGATCGCCGCCCATCTTCTTGACTTTAAATAATAAGCCGGCGGCATCCCGATCAGAGGTAATGACGATGAGCAACTTGATTTTATATATCTGTTATACGGATTTCCGGGATTTATCCAGCGGATCGAAGGTCAGGCCCTATAAACTGTACAGGGCTTTTCAGGAGAAGGGCTATGATGTTTTACTTATTAACGGTGATCCGAACTCGCGGCTCGCGGCTTACAGAAAAGTCCGGGAGCAGATCTCCAAATGCCGGTTTTGTTATATAGAGCCGAGCACCTACCCGATCCATCCCCTGGATTACCGTATCTATATCGATATTTATCGGAAGAAGGTGCCGATCGGTATTTTCTACCGGGATGCTTATTATAAATTTCCTCGTTGGTGGGGAGTTTCCGGCCTTAAAAAATACGAGCTGTTGCTTAGGTACAGGATGGACTGGATGTTATTCAGGAAGGTGGCCAGGGTTATCTTTTTCCCTTCGGACTCGATGGGCGCTTTTTTTGATTTTGGTCACAAGGTTACTCTGCCCCCGGGCGCGGAAGAAAAATTCGTTGATCGTCCATCCCTGTTTAACAGTGCCGTCTATGTCGGGGCGGTAAACGAAAGGTATGGCCTGGACCTGCTTCTGGAATCTTTCCGGGCGGTTAACAGGACACAGACCCTCAACCTGAATCTGGTCTGCCGGCACGAGGAGGCGGCGCATTTAAAATATTCCACCGCCGATCGCTGGTTGAATATTTACCATGTGGCCGGGCCGGAGTTGAAGGAGATTTACGAGCGGAGTGATTTTGCCGTCATTCCGATAATCAGGGATACTTACAATGATTTTGCCATGCCGGTCAAGCTCTTTGAATATCTTTCGTATGGCCTGCCGATCGTATCTACGGATTGCCTCGAGGTGGCCAAGTTTATCCGCAAAAACGGGGTGGGCATCGTTACCGCCGGCCACGCGGAAAGTTTTGCCGACGGATTGAGGAAGATGAGCACGGCGCTTTCCCGGAGCGAAGAATTCAAGGCCAACGTCAGAAAAGCCGTCTCTACAGCCAACCTGTGGTCTCACCGCGTGAAGACCATCGAAGAATATTTGAGTAATTGATAATGGAGTTAAAGCCTGTTTATGAATAAGAAGATCGATGTAAATATTATCCGAGATCATTTTCAGCACTTTATGGCGGCGGCCATAATTATCATGATGGTCATGTGGCTGGTTTTATTTCATGGACCATCGTTTGAAAAATACCTGGTTATAATTCTGTGCCTTTTTATATGCGCATATGTTTTTATTTTATACGGATTGAAGCAGAAAATCGTGCCGGAACGCACCATCGTGCCCCTGCTGGCCATATATATTTTATTGCCGCCGGTAAGTCTGCCCGGCGGCATGCCTGATCTTCGCTTCGGTTTTATCTTTGTGCTGCTGCTCTGGCTGTTGTATTACCTGGACAGCCGCACCGGTAGCCGCCGTGCGGTCTTTGCCTGGAACCGTTCCATGATCTGGTTTGCCTTGTTCGGCCTCTCCGCCTATATCTCGATCACCTATGCGGCCCTGGTGCTGGATTACCGGCCGATAGTGCAAGACTGGTTTGAATTATTTAAAATCATCCAGTATTTTTTGATCTTTGCGTTGATCGCCGGCCTGGATATCCGGAGAGAAGAATATAAAAGGATCTATCTCTGGTCGCTCGTTATCTTTACCCTGACGGTATTATTCGGTTTTGCCCAATATTTTAACCTGTTTGATATCAACCGGTTGATCATGCCCTACTATACGACGACACAGCTGAGGGGTTTGCGGGTGCACAGAAGGATCATCGGCACAACGGCCAACCCCAATGAGTTTGCCGCTCTTCTGGTCATGGGGAGTTCACTGGCGCTGGCCGGCTTCCTCTATCTGAAGGAGAAGCTCGTGCGTTACGCAAGCATCATCTGTTTTGCGCTCTTTACTTTGGGTACTGCGCTTACCCTTTCACGGACCGGACTGGCGATCCAGATCATTGCCGGCGCGTATATATTGTTCTGCCACTACCCTTTTTATCTGGCCCGGTTAAAAAAAATCAGGGGATTTATCATCGTGGTCGTTATTTTAATCCTGATCGTTCTTCTGGTTTTCTGGCTGGCACCGGAGAAATTTTTCATCCGGATGGCGAGCGGCTTGACCATCGGTGGCGACGAGAGCTGGCAGCTGAGGATGGGCCGATGGGACGAGGCCTTAAGTCTCTGGCGGCAATCTCCTGTTTTCGGCTGGGGGCCGGGCAAAAGGACGATGTCGACCATCGTCGACAATGAGTGGCTTCTGCTCTTGCGGCGTTACGGCGTGCTGGGGGTTACCGTCTTTATACTCTGGTTTGGAGGGATGTTTGCGGCTCTGGTAAGGTTGGCGCGTTCTCTGAATATGCGAAGAGATAATGAGGACAGGTATCTGAAGGTGCTGACTATTGCCATGCAGGCGGTACTGGTCTCCTATGCCATCTACATGATTCCATCCGTTGTATATCATTCGTTGCAGCTGATGCCGATTTTAATGATTTATCTAGGGCTGGTGTTTTCATCGTTTAAAAACAGGAAAAAGGTGTTGTGGTAATGGGTATAAAAGTGTTGGTTATATCGCATATGTACCCTTCTTCATCCCATCCGGTCGCGGGGATCTTCGTGCATGAACAGGTCAAGGCCCTGATGGAGCAGGGGTACGAGATCAGAGTGGTCTCCGCCGTTCCATTTGCACCGTTTCCCCTGAATCGATTGCGCGCGAAATGGCACGGTTATGCTCAAATTCCTTCCCATGCCGTCCTGGATGGGGTCGAGGTCTATTATCCACGCTACATCTCATTTCCCTCCGGCATCCTTTTCGAGTATGCAGGCGCATTGATGCACTGCGGGGTAAGGGCACTGATCGAAGAGCTGTATCCCCGGTTTCCTTTTGATATTATCCATGCCCATGTGGCATTGCCGGACGGGAATGCCGCCCTGCGCCTGAAAGAAAAATTCAAAAAGCCGCTGGTGGTAACCATCCACGGCCGCGATTTTGCCCATACGCTTCTCAAGAATAAACGCTGTAACAGAGCCGTAAGGGATGTTCTGGCCGGGGCCGGCCGGGTAATTACCGTAAGCGACAAATTAAAGAAGGTGGCCCGGGAGAATGTGACCCAACCTTCAAAGGTGCGGACGATCCATAACGGGATCACGGTTCCAAAATTGATCGAAGCCTCCCGGAACAAGAAAACACCGGCGGGGGGAAGGACTATCCTCAGCGTCTCGAACTTGATTGATCTGAAGGGGATCGATTATAATCTTCGTGCGGTGGCCAAACTGGTGGAGAAGTATCCTGATCTGCGATATATTGTGGTTGGCGACGGCGTGGAACGTAAAAATTTAAAACACCTGGCCGCCGATTTAAAGATTGAGGGACGTGTCATTTTCAAGGGGCAGCTGCCCCATGACCAGGTCCTGGAGTTGATGGGCGAGGCTGATATCTTCTCCCTACCCAGCTGGAACGAGGCTTTCGGGGTGGTTTATCTCGAGGCCATGGCTGCCGGAACACCGATCGTGGCCTGTCGTGGGGCAGGCATCGAGGATGTTATTGAAGACCGGAAGACGGGGATGCTGGTGGAACCCCGGGATCTCGCCGATCTGACCCGGGCCATTGATTATCTCCTGAGTTCCCCCCGGGAGGCGCAGTCGATGGGTGCACTAGGGCGTGAACTGGTGTTTGATGGTTTGACGTGGGAGCATAACGCCCGGAAGACGATTACGGTTTACAAAGAGGTGCTGGCGGAGTGAAAGCAAAGGCCGGGATATGCCATCTGACATCTGTTCACCATGTTTTTGATACACGGATTTTTCACAAGCAGCTAAGTACGCTATCAAGAGCCGGTTATGACGTAACTCTGATCGCCCCGCACGGGGAGGACTGCACCGTTGACGGGATCAGGATCATCGGCCTGCCGCTTCCCAAAAACCGTCTGCGGAGGATGTTCGGCCTGACCTTGAAAATACTGGTCCGGGCGATCAAGGAAAAGCCGGATTTATATCACTTTCATGATCCCGAATTGATCCCCGTTGGTCTTTTGCTCAAACTGTTTACCCGTAAAAAGGTTATTTATGACGTCCATGAGGATTACCCGGAGTATATTTTATCCAAGTTCTGGCTTCCTCCGGTTTTACGGCGGGTTGCGGCCGGTCTGGCGGCGGCCGCGGAGAAGATGGCCGGGTGGCTGCTGGACGGCATCATCGTTGTCACCGATGATATCGAGAAAAATTTCTCTGAAAGCCGGGCCGAGGTGGTCCAGGTAAGGAATTATCCCGAACTGAACGCTTTTCCGCCCGGCAGGACAGAACCGCGGGAAGGGGAAGGGACGGTGCTTATCTATGCCGGCCTTCTGAACGAAGAGAGGGGGATCTGCCAGTTGGTGAGGGCCATGGAGCTGATCGATGCCCGCAAAAAGATCTCCCTGAGGTTGTTGGGAAGGTTCGACAGTCCCGAATTTCAGAAAAAGATCGAGCAGCTTCAGGGGTATGAGCGGGTCGATTACCGGGGATGGCTTGAACGCGAAGAAGTGTGGGCTAACCTGACGGAGGCGGATATAGGATTGGTCTGTATCCATCCTCTGAGACGTTTTGCGGTCTCCTTGCCAAACAAGCTCTTTGAATATATGTCCGCGGGGCTCCCGGTGATCGCCTCCGATTTTGAACTATGGAAAGAGATCATTGAATTGAACCGCTGCGGCCTGACGGTGGATCCTCTGGCGCCCGAGGAGATCGCCGCCGCGGTCGAGTATCTAATCGCCAACCCCGCCCGGCACAAAGAGATGGGCGAGAATGGGAGAAAGACCGTTTTCGAGCATTTTACCTGGGAAAGAGAGAGTAAAAAACTGTTGGATTTTTACAGCAGGATTATCTGATATAATATCTTTAGACCAACGATAAAGGAGTGATGTTGTTGGCCGGAAAAACAGTCTCCGTGATCATACCGGCATATAACGAAGAGAAGTATATTGCCAGATGCCTTGATTCGGTGATCGCGCAGGATTATCCGGCGGAACTGATGGAGGTTCTGGTTGCCGACGGCCGCAGTGAAGACCGGACACGAGAGATTATCCTTGACTATGGCCGCCGTTATCCGTATATAAAATTGGTGGATAACCCCGGCCGGAAACAGGTCATTGCCCTGAACATCATGATCGGCATGAGCACCGGTGAGTTTATCGTGCGCATGGATGCTCATTCACTTTATGAGCCGGATTACGTGAGCCAATGTATTGAATTGCTGTTAAATACGGATGCATCAAATGTGGGCGGGGTGCAGAAGGCAATCGGAACCACCTATGTGCAGAAAGCCATCGCCCTGGCCATGTCCTCGCCTTTCGGTGTCGGCAACGCCTATTTTCGTTACAAGGATGAACAGATGTATGTTGACTCCGTATTTCTTGGCGCCTGGAGGCGGGAGACGCTGATTGAGCTGGGCGGTTACAACGACGAGTATGATATAAATGAAGACTATGAGATCAATTACCGGCTGCGGAAGATGGGGGGCAAGATTCTTCTTTCTCCGAAGATAAAGTGCAGTTATTTTGTGCGTGGGTCATTGAAGAAACTTGCCATCCAGTATTTCAAGTATGGAATGTGGAAGGTAAAGACCCTGGGTGAACACCCACAGTCCCTTGTATACAGGCAACTGATTCCGGTTCTGTTTGTCCTTTCACTTTTGGCCTCCCTGATCCTGTTGTTTATCCGGTGGCCGGCGGGGCTGGTGATCCCTGCTGTATACCTGGCCGTCAGCTTGTTATTTTCGGCCCGGATCTCCATTGCGCAAGGGCTGAAGTATTTCTTCATCTTACCCGTGATCTTTGCCATGCTGCATCTTTCTTACGGAATCGGTTTCCTGTTCGGGCTAAGGCGTTTTGGTTTTCCCCCGTTACGGCTCAAGGAGATCTTCGGCAGTTTTCGTGAGAATTGATCGTCTGAAGAAACAGCTGCACCCAAGATAATAACAACAATTAACAATCAATAAATATGGTTAATATTGTAGATAAAAAAAGGGATAACGGCAACTTATCTCTAATATTAAAATATTAATTTGCGAAAAAATATCATATTTTATACCGACGGATTAGAGGGAGGATATCGTGGGTAATAACGGTCCTAAAACGGCATTTAATTTTGTGCAGTTGGTGGGCGATATCGTACTGGTAAACGCGGGCATAATTATAGCCTTTCTGATTCGTTTTCAGGGGAATCTGCCCGAATTCAACTTCCGGCCTTACCTGATCATGGTCCCCTTTATCTCCGTGCTGGCGGTTCTGCTTTTTAATTTTTACGGTTTGTACTATACGATGAAGCAGAAATGGAGCGAGGTCTTTGCCTCCCTGATTGTCTCCATCGGTATCCTGATGCTGCTGACCATCTCTCTTTCTTATATGATCCAGGGTTTCAGTTTTCCCCGCAGTGTTTTCTTCATTGCCGCCATCGTGCAGATCGTGATATTGAGTATCTGGCGCTGGGCAATGCTCAGAATAGAAGCTTCAAAGTGTCCGCCAAGGAGAATTATATGCGTTGCCGCCGGGGAGGAGGCTGATTTTCTGCTCGAAAAAATGGCCGGGGATCACGAGTCTATCGTGGGGATCATCACCAAAGACGAGGATGATAAGCCTGAAGGCGATTTCCCCATTCTCGGGACTTTCGATGCGGTCAAGGAGACATGTTACAGATACAGGCCCGATACCGTAATTGTATCCGGAGAGGTTCCTGATCGGGTCCGGGAAGCCGTTGTGCGGGGCGGGCTCTCCTGGGGATGGGAGTCTCTAATAATCCCCAGCATCTACGAGATCATGCTTTCTCAGGCCACACTCGATCAGATTGACGATACTCCCGTTTTAAAAATAGACGTGATCATCAACCCGGGCCGTGAGCAGATCAAGCGCCTTATGGATATTGCAGTGAGCAGTTTGGGGTTATTAGTGCTCTCCCCGTTCTTTCTCCTGATCGCTCTGGCTATTAAAATCGATTCACCCGGGCCGGCCTTTTACGTGCAGAAGAGAATCGGCAGGAAGGGCAAGCAATTTAAACTGTACAAGTTCCGAACCATGAAGCATAACGCTGAAGCATCCACCGGCCCCATCCAGTCTTTCACGGATGATCCGCGCATCACCCGGTTGGGACGTATATTAAGGCCTACCCGCATGGATGAGCTGCCGCAGTTGATCAATGTCTTGAAAGGCGATATGAGTATGGTTGGTCCACGGCCGGAAAGGCCTTATTTCGTGAAACAATATGAAAAGGATATACAGGGCTACTCATACCGTCACATCACCAAAGCCGGGATTACCGGGCTGGCCCAGGTGATGAGCAATTACAGCACTTCCATCGAAGACAAACTGCGTTATGACCTTCTCTATGCCAAGAATTACTCGCCTCTTTTTGATATCAAGATTCTCCTCCAGACCATAAAAGTTATTCTGATGCGTGATCGGGCTTCGTGATTCTAAATTTAAGGAGAAATAACCGAGTGCGAAAATAAATTACGATATATTTGTGGCAAAAATAAGTAGATTGTTTCCCCCTTACCTGACCTATTAAGATCGATACTGCCAAAGTTTGTTTTACAGAAATTTCGATAATCTCTTTTAAAAAAATTATTGAAGGGGTGAAAAGATGTATCTGGTTACCGGAGGAGCAGGATTTATTGGTAGCAACATCGTCAAAAAGCTGGTGGAAAAAGGCGAAAAAGTGAGGGTTCTGGACAACCTTTCCACGGGCAGAAAATCAAATCTGGAAGGATATTACGGCGACCTGGATTTTATCAATGCCGATATTACCGCTGCGGAGAGTCGGAAATATTTTCAGGGTGTAAACGTCGTCTTTCATCAGGCGGCCCTATCTTCGGTCGCCCGGTCGATGCTCGAACCTGCGGAAACGGAATACAATAACGTGGTCGGAACCATCAACGTCCTTAAATTTGCTCTCGAAGCGGGAGCTGAAAAGGTCGTCATGGCCGGATCGGCATCTATTTATGGCGATGCCGGGGATCTGCCGCTGCAAGAAGAGCTGCCTGCAGCACCACTCAGCCCTTATGCTTTTTCCAAGTTTGCTTGTGAGTATTACTGTAAACACTTTTTCAATGCTCATGGCCTTAAAACGGTAATTTTAAGATACTTCAATGTTTTTGGCCCCAACCAGAATCCGGACTCCGAATATTCGGGGGTTATCACCATCTTTCTGAACAGGATGAGAGCGGGTTCACGCCCCATTGTTTTCGGCGATGGAAAACAGACCCGTGATTTTGTTTATGTGGAAGATGTGGCCCGCGCCAATTTGCTGGCGGCCTCGTCAGATACAGGCAGCGGTGAAGTAATCAACATCGCCGGCGGCAGGAGCGTAAGCTTGCTGGAGCTGGTTGAACATATAAATGCCGTTCTCGGAACGGATTTGGAGCCGATATTTGAAGATCCCAGGAAGGGCGATATCAGACATTCCCGTGCGGATATCGGGCGGGCCCGGGAATTGATCGGTTTCCTGCCCGGGGTTGATTTCGAAGAGGGCCTGAGGCGTATAGTCAACAGGTGAAGGCCCGAGAGGGATAGCAGAGGGGTAGATGAGGGATGAAGATGAAGAACGGGAAGCTGAAAGTGGCGATTATCGGCACCGGCTATGTAGGGCTTACCACCGGGTTGGCTCTTGCTTATCTGGGGCATAAGGTTACCTGTGTGGACCAAAATGTGCAGATCATTGACCGGCTCAGGAATAATGAGGCCACCATCTTTGAGACGGGGCTGGAGGAGCTCTTGCAGGAAACATCCGCAAGGATGATGTTTATTGAGGATTTGCAGGAGATTGCAAATTACCCCGATATTATTATCATTGCCGTGGGCACCCCGGCCAAACCAAGCGGTGGTACGGATTTGAGGTATGTAGAAGAGGCGGCCCGTGAAATCGGGAAATTCCTGATACCCTCCCCGTTGACGATCGTGGTCAATAAATCCACCGTGCCGATCGGTACGGCCCGCAGGGTGGATATGATTATCAAGGAGGAGCTCTCCAAAAGGGAGGCTGAGGCCGACTTCTGTGTGGCCTCCAACCCTGAATTTTTAAGAGAGGGGACCGCTCTGCACGACACATTTTATCCCGATCGCATCGTTGCAGGTGCCGATGACTTGAGGGCGGTAAATTTATTGCGCCGGCTTTATGCCCCGATTCTGGAGCAGACATTTATCCCTCCCCGGGTTATACCCAGGCCTAGAGGGTACTCTCTGCCTCCGTTTTTAACTACTTCCCCAACCAGTGCCGAGCTGACCAAGTATGCCGCAAATGCCTTTCTGGCCACAAAAATCTCATTTATCAACGAGTTTGCAGAAGTTGCCGAACATGTCGGGGCGGATATCAATGAGGTAGCCAGGGGGATCGGGTTGGATAAGAGGATCGGCCCCGGCTTTCTAAAAGCCGGAGTGGGCTGGGGAGGAAGCTGTTTTCCCAAGGATGTCTGTTCCATCCTGTTTACCGGGAAGAAATACGGGCTTGATATGCCGCTGGTATCTGCCGCCGTCAAGGTGAACTGCCGGCAGCGTAAAAAAATTATTGAAAAGTTGGGGCAGACGTTGAAAGAGATCCGTGGGAGCACTATCGGGGTACTGGGTCTGGCTTTCAAGCCCGATACCGATGACGTGCGCGGGTCTCCGGCCATTGAGATAATCAGGGAGCTGCTCGATCTGGGAGCCGTGGTGAAGGTTTATGATCCGGTGGCTATGGACAATTATCGCCGTTCTTTTCCGGAGCAGGAACTTATCTATGCATCCTCGGTGGAGGAGACGGCAAGTGATAGCGATGCACTTCTCCTCCTGACCGATTGGGATGTTTTTCTTCATATACCATGGTCTGAAATAGGCGCGATGATGCGTTCCCCGGTGTTTATTGACGGGCGGAATTTTCTTCCCGCCACCAGGATGAGAGGGTGGGGATTTACTTATCTGGGGATGGGATGTTGATACCCCTGATTACGGTAAATTTTAAATTTTATTAAGAAACCCCATTTGGGGGCGCTTTACTGTTAAACTTTGTTCATGACCAATTTTCTTGCAGGAAAAAGTGGAAAAAAGAAAGAAAGTGAGAGATATGAACGTTAATAGTGGAATGTATCGACAAAAAAGAGATATTCACCGTGAGCTTGTTGATGCCAAAACACCTAGCAAGATCAAGCAGCGACGGCATTTGCGTAAAAAACGCCGGAAGACATTCAATATATTTATCATCGTGCTGGTCTGCCTTGCTGCTTTTGCCCTTGGCGGGAAGACTCTTTTAAATTATTTTCAGGATACGGCCAAGATTCTCAGGCCGTCCGGAAATGACGATACCACTGACTGGAAAAACGCTATTGCCAAGAACTTCGATAAAGATATTATCAATTTTGCCTTGCTCGGTTTTGACCGGAACAAGGCACGGGATAAGATATATACCATCTACCGGCCTGATTCTATTATGATTGTATCGATAAATTTCAAGACCAAAGAGATATCGATGGCCAGCATACCCCGGGACACCTATGTAAAGGTTCATGGCCGCAATATATATGATAAGATCAACCATTCATATATGTACGGTTACCAGAAGCCGGGTAAAGGGGACCCCCATTTAAGCGGCATTAAATCTACGGTCAGAACGATCCAGGATTTTCTTGGAGGCGTGCCTATTCATTATTATATTGCTCTGGATATGGATGCCGTGGAGGAGGTTATCGATGCCATCGGAGGCGTATATTATGATGTTGATGTTCCGGTCCGTGATCGGGCGGGAAAAGGAAAACTGGTTGTCGATAAGGGGTACCAACTGCTGGATGGCAAGAAGTTTCTGGAGATGATCAGATTCAGGGCTATCGGGGGTGATACCGGCAGGGCCAACAGACAGCAGGATGCTCTGGTGGCCGCTTTCAAACAACTTAAAGAGAAGGGCAAACTTACCCAGATTCCCAAGATCTACAAATCCTTGAATGCAAATATTGATACCAATCTAACCGTTTCCCAGATAGGGGCACTGGCACTCTACGGCATGGAGGTCGATATGGATAATATCAAAACCTATCTTTTTGAGGGAAGCGGTCAGTTTGCCCCGCTCGGTGAAATCGATATATATTACATGGTGCCCGATGAACAGCAGAGAGTTCGATTGATAAAAGAGATTTTTAATGTCGATGTTCCGGCCAGAGCGCAGATCAATTTGCCGGGTCGGCGGCCCGCACCCAAGGAGCCCGATCCGGTTGAGATATTTGAACCTCAGCCTCAGAAACCGGAAATTATAGATGAAAAACCTGATACGGAGGATCCGGATGAAGACCGGGATAATCAGCCGCCGCCGGACGATCCCGCTGATGATCCGCCGCCGGATGATCCCGCTGACGATCCGCCGCCGGATGATCAACCTCCGGATGATCGGCCGCCGGATGATAGCGAGGAAGAGTCGGAGAGCGCTTGACCGGTTCCGTGTCATTCAATTACATAATCCCAAAAAACCAAAAATGCGGATACCGGATTGAAAAACTCAGGCCTTTTGGCGGGGGTAATGTAGAAAATAAAGGATTTAGGCAAAATTACGTCGAATTAAATAATTATATTATGTAAATTAACTCGTTAATTAATTACCGTTAAATGCATGGCAGGGGGTTGCAGGGGAAGGGGGTACATAATCTTGAAAGCATTTCTAAAAAATTCACGGATTATATTCGGTATATTGTTAATATTCTGCTTTTTGTTCTGCCCCGGGATCTCGGCGTTTGCCAACGAATTGGAGAATACGCCGGAGTGCGGCGACATCAACGGGGACGGCTGCATCGATATAAATGATGCGATATTGTTGCTGCAGTACATTGTCGATATAAAACGGCCGGACGAGGAAGTAAAAGGGAGGGCCGATGTTTACGAGGATGGTAAAATCGATGTAAACGATGTGATTACCATACTGCGATATGTGGTGAATGACCCCGCTGTAGATAGTCTGCCTTTCACCCCTCCGCCGCCGCCACCACCGGATCAGAAGCACGATCCCAATCACAGGGTAAAAAGTAACGGCTATCTATATGGCCTTGATTACTGGAAGAACGAGGTTATGATTACGGCGGCGCCTGCCGGACTGCCGCCGGGAGAATATCTGGTTAAAGACGATTATACTTTTTTCCTGATTGACGGTAATCAACTGATCAATAAAGGGCGTTTCTACTATATGGAACAGGTGCCTTACGGTACGTTGCGCCTTGATGTGCCCGCCGATCCGCAGGTTACAGCGGCTTTTCTGCAGAACAGGGCCGTGTTGAAGAGATCCGATTCACCCTTCAGATACCTTGGTACGGATTTTATAAGGGCGCAGGAGACATGGGGGGTAAACGCCCTCTACCTGATGGCCCATGCGGCGCTGGAAAGTGCCTGGGGCACCTCCAAAATTGCACGGGATAAAAATAATATCTACGGGTACAAGGCTTATGATTCCGATCCCTATGGTTTTGCGGGGACCTTCCGCAGTATTCCGGAGTGCATCATCTATGTAAGCGCGTATATCCGCAGCGCTTATCTGAGCGAGGATGGACGCTATTTTTATGGTCCCAACCTTAACGGTATGAATACCAAGTATGCTTCGGATCCGATGTGGAAAGTAAAGATTGCCAATATCATGGAGGGGCTGTTGCCTTACAGCCAGTACAGGCCGGTGCAGAAAACATACAACAGCGGACGTGTCTGCAACGTCCAGGCTACATCTTATTTAAATGTACGCAGCGGCGCGGGGACCGGCTATGGCATCGTGACCAGACTGCGCAACGGGACGGAGGTTACGATCCTGGGGATGAAGGTGGCCAACGGCTATAACTGGTACAAAGTGAACGTGTCAGGTCATGAGGGGTGGGCCTGCGGCGACTACATCGAGCTGATTACCCGTCCCCGGGCGGCGGTCTTTCTTGATGAATGGTACCGGACCGATAAGACGCCGTCGGTGCTTAATGTTCGTCCCGCACCCTCGACCGACAATCAGGTCAAGGACAAGCTCAATTTTGCCACGAGGGTAAATATCGAAAAAATACAGCTGGTGGGTAATGATCTCTGGTACAAAGTAAATTATGAAGGAAGCAGCGGCGACTGCTGGGTCCATGGTAAATATATCATTATTGATTGGTAAATGAATGGTAAGCGGAGGTTGGGTTGGGGCGGCTATGGTGAGAAAATACATGCGAGCGGGCTTCATGCCGGACGGTTTTTTAATCCGGCTATCTTTTTCCGAATTTGACCGAACTGATAACTGTGCTTAAACGATCCCTGAACTACCTGCTTATTTCCGCCTCGGCCGGAAAACTGTCGATTATTCCCACGATATGTTGGAGGATAAGGATGGCGTCGCTTACGGAGACCGTCTCCCCTCCGGTTACTCTTCCCGCATAGCTCTGAGGTCCGGACAGGGTTTCTATTCCCACGATATCCTTTAAAACTTTTATAGCGTCAGCAACCTCTATTTTACCATCGCCGGTAACGTCTCCGAATTTGATCGTCTCCACATTGCAGAAGGCCTCATACTCACAGTCATGATCATAAATCACGGCGGTTATGCGTGTGGTGCCGGTTTTCTCCAGAGGGGTGATGATACCGTTTCCGGCGCGATCCCCGGTTACCGTAGCCACGGACGCATCACTTGATTCCCATCTGCATTCCCATTCGGAGGCCTCCTCGGGTTCCAATACAGGCACCAGAATGGCCGTAGCTCCGCAGCAAAATAATTTTAAATGGGTGGCGTTCAAAGAGACACTTTCTACAAATATAGGTTGCGGAGAGGTTATAAAAGAAAAATTTAAAGCGGTGTTTTGATTTCCCCGTGAATCTTTAACGGACCCAGCCGGTAAAGTCAATCCGTAAACAGCATTATATTCCAGCTTTTCGGCAGGCGTAAGGAAGATCTTCCGATCTTCTATTTCCTTGGTCAACCCGATGGATTGATCGGGCCGGTCAATATTTTTCAATGTGATCTGGTCGTAATTACTATCCGCCAACCAGCAGGGCAGCATCCACCAGGGCTCTCTTATATTTTTCAATGTGATCTGGTCGTAATTACTATCCGGCACGATATTTTTGTTAAAGATGATGGTTATACCCGTATTTATCGGCACATCTCTCTCAAGGGCAAAGGGTTCGTGAAAACTGACCTCCAAAGGATCATTCTCTCCTGCTGCGGGTATCACATTAACGGTACTCTCTGCTTCGTGACCGCCATCCTCGGAAATTACGGATATGATAGCCGTTCCATCGCCAACGGCTTCGACTACTCCATACTGATTAACCTTGGCCACACCGGCGTCCGAGGAACTCCAGACCACATTTTTGTTACTGGCATGGGGGGGATACACGGAAACGTTGAGCACTATCGTATCACCCTTTACCATATTGATAGAGCTGTGATTGAGACTGACCGATTGCACCGCGATATTATCGTCTTTCTGTGGACTGTAAGTGACCTTGATACCGCGCTGTTTAAGCGTATCGATATAGCTCATCGTCTGGCCGCCGGGGTCAAGGTCAAGGTAATTATAGGATAAAGAGATCTCAGGGGTCCGATCGTCTGTTTTTTTAAATCCCCCTGCGTTGCTGTTAATTATCAATGGCGATATATTAGTTATCCTGTTATTATCAAGGTTGAGATATTTCAGTTGGGTCAGCCCTGCCAGCGGGCCGATTTTGCCGATGTCCTGTCCGGACAGCTTGATGTAATCAAGATTGACGGCATGTTCAAGGCCGGTGATATCGATAATCTTTTTTTCCGTATCCGTATAATTTAGCTGCCGGAGTTTGGCCATATCGACAGTACTGATGCCCCCTTTATCAATCCTCAGGAGTGTTTCCAGATAAGCTTTCAGGTTCGCGTCAGGTATATCGATGATCGTCAATCCGGCTGAATGGTCTGAAGGTTCCCCTGAAATCCAGGGATCGTTATCCCCCACAGCCTGTATTGTAGCGGTGTAACATCCGGGCCCGNNTTTCGTCCGTCCCATGAAGGAGGGGACATTTTTTCAAGAACCAACGATTTTTGCGGGTTATATTGGACGTTAACCTCATTGGCAATCAGCGTATCGATATCTTCTCTTGCCTTGCGCCCTTCTCTCAGATCCAGATAATTGTTACGAAGATCAACTGTGTTGCCATCTTTGCCCAGACTTTCGTTTTCGCTGCTATTGGTTACCAGCGGTGCAATATCGGTGATATCGTTGTCGGAGAGATCCAGACTTTCAAGGTTGATGGCATATTCCAGCCCATCCAGGTACTTGATATTCCTGCCGGCGGCATTCAATTGGGTCAGTCCTTCCAGGTCGGGTATGGTTATAAACTCCGGCGGTTCTTCCAGACTCTCCCGGATTGCTTCTTCGAGGCGGGGATCTTTGATTAAGTTCAAAACACCAAGGGCGGCAAAGGCATCTGCAAGCCCGTAACCGTAGCCATAATTGGGCGAATTTATATACGTGTTATCGGTCAGGGGGACGGCCGTGCTCTTGATTATATCTTCCAACTCATCCACTGTGAGCGTTGGTTTATATGAAAGCAGCAGGGCGGCGACTCCCACGATGTGTGGGGTGGCCATCGATGTTCCGTCTTTGGAACCATAACTACCATTTTTTATTGTTGAATAGATGCCTACCCCGGGAGCGCAGATATCGGGTTTGAATATGTCCGGGTAATGGACTACCGGTCCGCGATTGGAAAAAGTGGCTCTTTTATTCTGATTGTCGACGGCACCGACGGCGAAACTTTCGGGGTACATCGCCGGCGAATGAACGGAACGGGGGAGGGCCCCACTACTGGTATTGCCCGCGGCAAATACGGGCAGGATGCCCGCCGACCGCAAGTTCTGCACCATCGGCCTGAACCATTCATCTGCCTCCTGTTTCTTGTCTTTATCAGGTTCACTGCCCCATGAGCAATTAAGGATATCCGGCGCCATATCGGGGTTTGGTTGTTCACCGTTTTTATTTGTAGGCGCCAGCATATACTCTGCCGCGGCGAGGATTTTTGAAGATTCAGCGCTACCGGTGGTAGATTTAAAAGCGTTGGCGGCGATCCACCTGGCTCCCGGAGCCACCCCGTAAATGTTGGTTGCCGTCGAAGCGACGATTGTTCCGGTAACATGCGTGCCATGTGAGGTGGTGAGACAATCGATCGGATCGGGTGTCCCTAATTCCGCATCGAACCAGTTGTATTCGGAATCAGGGGTGTTGGGGGCGGCGGGGTTGTAACCGCGAAATTTTTCCTTGAGGGCCGGATGTTGCCAGTAAACCCCGGAATCGATAATACCTACAACGACTCCTTCGCCGGTTACGCCGAAGGAATCCCAGACTTCGTCGGCCCTGATTTTCTTGATGTTCCACTCGATGCTTGCGGCTGATGGTTCAATCTCTTCCTCGGGAATGATGACCTCTGCAGGTGACGATTCCTGCAATTCAAAGACAATATTCGGCAGAATCGATTTTACGGCGGGGTTTCTGGAGAGGGCCGTTATTATCGTGGGATGAGCCTCCAGATACAGCATATTGACGATGTAAAAACTTTTAAAATCCCTGACGTGGCCAAGAAGCTTTTCCAGACTCAGATGATTGAGCAGCGGACGTTGGGTTCTGTCGGCAACATCGAGCAGTGAGTTGACCACCGCCCGGCGGGAGAGTGATTTCATCTGCCGATGATCGATGGTGGCCCGCAGAGATTCCGGCAGCAGGCGTCCGGCCATATTTGCAATCTTTGGCGTATCGGCCTGTTCCTTCAGGACGACCAGCACCTTTACAGGCTCGCCCGGTTCGTCGATGAGCGATGCGGCGATCTCGGGGCTTATGTACGCTGTTTCATGCAGGCCGTCCGGGGACCGGCCCGGTTCTTCCGCCCACCCGTCGAAGGAAGGTAAAAAGAAGAAGATGCAGAGCAGGAGAAGTACTGCTTTGAACCTGCGATGTGATTTCTTCTTCATTGCAAACCCTCCTTTCCACGCAGCAGACCCGGAAATACGGCAAGAATAATCAAACTTTTCTTATCATGAAGTGCATACGTATTCATCTAGATTATAGCATCGGAGCATAAATTTGACGAGCCTGTTTTTATTGCCAATAGTAGGGAAAAACATTTCGTCCAGATATAACAGCGGGTATATAAACATGAAGCCGGCGTTGGGCCGGTGTTATTCCGTTCCGGACGATGAATATTTTTTTGTCATTCAGAGCGCCCCCCGCCTGTCATTCAGAGCGCCCCCCGCCTGTCATTCAGAGCGAAGCGAAGAATCTTGGGTTTTTGGGCAAGCACCTTCATTGCTTCATAAACAACAGTAGAATATGTGGACTGAAGTAACTCCGGGGAAGGTGTTATTCCGTTCCGGATGATGAATATTTTTTCTGTCATTCAGAGCGCCCCCCGCCTGTCATTCAGAGCGAAGCGAAGAATCTTGGGTTTTTGGGCAAGCACCTTCATTGCTTCATAAACAACAGTAGAATATGTGGACTGAAGTAACTCCGGGGAAGGTTATATCGTTCCCCATAATGATGAAGACGGTACAAAGTGGTTAAGATCCTTCGGTCGCTGACGCTCCCTCTGGATGACAGAAAAAGGGGCTCCCTCTGGATGACAAAAGGGTGTATCCGGAGCACTTCTCTCCTATCATTCAGAGCGCCTCTTTCCTGTCATTCTGATTTTTATCTTGTCATCCAGAGCGAAGCGAAGGATCCTGTGAGAAAACCAACATTTCGGCCGATAAGCGCCATGATAATATATTGTAATCGTGATATAATTGAGATGTTTATCCTGAATAGAAAGGAGGTCTGGTTATGGATATCCTGACGGCGCTGCAAAACAGGCGCAGTATCCGCCGCTTTCGGGAAGGCGGGATAGCGGAGGAGACCCTGAACCTGATTCTTGATGCCGCTCGTGTAGCTCCGTCCTGGAAGAACATGCAGTGTTGGCGTTTTATCGTCGTGCGTGACGATAAAAAGAAGAGGGCATTGGCGGAAACTCTGCATGAAGGGAACCCGGCGGTGGAGGCCATCATCCAGGCACCGGTGGTCATCGTCCAGTGTGCCGACCCAATGGATTCGGGGATTATTGACGGGAAGGAATACTACCTGCTCGATGCGGGGATCGCCATGCAGCAGCTGATTCTTGCCGCCCATGCTCAGGGGCTGGGCACTTGCTGGGTGGCCTGGTTTGATGAGGATAAGGTTCGTGCGGTATGCCGTATTCCATCCGCGTACAAAGTGGTAGCCATGACACCACTTGGGGTCGGGGCTCAGGAACCCGCGGCGCGGCCCCGCAAGAAACTGGAAGAGATCGCTTTTAAAGAAGAATGGGGACTGCCGCTTTATTAAAAAAGGACAGAAAAAGAGGTTTAGCCTTATCATGGAAAAGAAACAGTTCATGGAAAACCAATCGCCGAGTAAACTTACCACCAGGCAGAATATAATCCAGATCATAAAATTTACACTTTTTTCGGCTTCGGCGGGCATCATCGAGTTTACCAGCTTTACCCTTCTTTTCAGTGTAGCCGGGCTGGTGTACTGGCCCAGTTATCTGATTGCTCTTATTCTATCCGTGATCTATAACTTTACCTTGAACCGTCATTTCACCTTCAAGTCGGCGGCAAATGTACCGATAGCCATGCTCAAGGTGGCGGGATATTATCTGGTGTTTACGCCGTTATCGACCTGGTGGGGTGATGCCTTGACCAAGCTGGGGTGGAACGAATATGTGGTTCTGTTGGGTACCATGCTGGTCAACCTGACCACGGAATATTTGTTCTGCAGATTTGTGGTGTATCGGAACATGATGAACACCAACATTTTAGCTCGGAAAGAAATGGAGAAGAAGCAACGCCCCGGCATTTAAAGTTTCCTCACTGTCTTCTACGGCCCCCGAACCACAAAACATTTTCTCCGGTTGGCAGCTAAATAAACATCAACATCGATGATTATGCAACTGAAAAACTGTATGGTAACTTGCCTTAACCGTAGAAGAAAATGGCATATACCCCAGATATTTTGATGGCCATCGAGTACTCCTGTATTGTTTTGCGGCTGGCAGATAGGATAAAATGTTTTACAGTGAGCAAAAAATGTTGAAATAGAAAGAAGGAACACTGATCTGATGAAAATCTTACTCTATGGCGTGATCGCCGATGATAATTTTGGCAGTCCGTCATTGATGCATGGGGTAGAACAACTGATTCACATGATCGATGAGGAAGCGGAGATCGTCTATTATCAATTTGAAAAACTGAAAGAAACAGCCACGCGGGACATGAACTTTCCCCTCTTTCAAATTCCCTATCCCGGCACGGCACGATTTCTGATCGACGCCATCAAATATAAATTGGGCCTCAAACCCCGCTGCAAAGAGAGACTTCGTTTCCTGGAGGATATCCGGACCGCGGATGTGGTTGCCGATTTATTCGGTATCTGTTTTTGCGATAATTTCCATACCGGAAGAGTCGGGCTTTTGAGAGCGATCAAAAGAGCGGTGGGCAAATTTTCGGTTAGTTTTATCGCCAAAATATACGGAACCAGGACCGTTAAATGCCCGGCCAGTTATGGACCGATTGATTCCCGGGCAAGCCGTTTGCAGGCCCGATTCACCGCGCAGAGGATCTTTGATGTCATGATCGCTCGCGAAAAGGAAAGCAGCAGACAGATGGTTGTCCATGCCGGGGTAAAGAAAAATATTCCGGTCTCTCCCGATCTGGCCAACCTGATGCCCTGTACCGCTCCCAACGCCGGCGATGATAAATATATCAGTATATCGGTCAGCTATCAGATCATCAATCAATGGAACTCCGGTGAACCTTATGTGGCATGTATGGTCAGATTGATCAATTATCTGGTGGACGAGATGCGGGTAAAGGTCTATCTGATCCCCAACGAATATCTGGAAGGCCAACAATATAACGATATCAGTGTGGCTGCCGAGATCCATGGACAATTAAACAATCCGGAGGATGTCATTATTCCGGATGTAAGGAAGATGAGCAGCACGGAATTGAAATTATTGATCGCCGGCAGTGAGGTGTTGGTTGCCAGCCGGTATCATTCTTGTGTGGCGGGATTGTCTTCCGGCGTGCCCACGCTGGTTTTGGGGTGGCATTATAAATATGATGAATTGCTGCATTTGTATGGACAGGACAGGTGGTTAATATCCAACCATGATTGCACATCCCGGAAACTTTTGAATATGTTCAAATTATTATGGGAAGCAGCCGATGAGGAGCGTAAAACAATTAAATCCAGGTATCAGGGGATTCATGATCGATTGATGGAAATCGGCAAGATCATGTTTCAGAAATAAATCTTCTTTGCAGAGGTGTGGAATGAAGCAAAATATCAAACATATAGTTGATCATGCGCTCTGTACCGCCTGTGGCGCCTGTGCGGCCCTCTGCCCCACCCATGCGATTGGGATGGCACAGAACGCGGCGGGATATCTGTGCGCGGTTATTGATGATCACCAATGCCAAAACTGCGGTATCTGTGATCATGTCTGCCCCAGCAATGGAAGAGAAAAGCTTCCCATGGTGAAAGGAAGCGATATATTTCATGGCAAATGTCTGGAGGGGTACATGGGCTATGCGGCCGATGAAAACATCAGACAGGAATCCCAGAGCGGAGGGGTGGTCACGGCCTTATTGTGTTATCTGCTTGAAAAAAATATCATTGGCGGAGCCGTTGTCAATCAATTTGATGGCGAGACGCGGAGACCGAAGGCGGTTTTTGCCACATCCGGAGAAGAGATTATCACCGGGTGCGGTTCGTACTATGCGCAATCACCGGTAATTGAAACGGCTTTAAGGCATGCCCAACAAAAAGATACGGCGGCGGTTGTTCTGGGGTGCCAGGCGGAAAGCATCTTGAAAATCAGAGAGAACTACCCCCGCGTAAAATTACCTCTATATACTATTGGATTGGTCTGCGCCGGGCAGAACAGCGGATATATGATCGATGATTTGATAGAACAATCAAAATGCGGTAAAGGGGAATCGGTCACCCGTTTTCGCTTCAGGGATAAATCTTTGGGGAAATGGCCCGGCAATGTGGGCGTTTATACCGATCGAAGGATATATAAATTAAATAAACAGAGGCGCCTTGATCTGAAATCGATCTATGAATCTTACCGGTGTATCCTCTGTTATGATCAGATGAATATTTGCAGCGATCTTGTGGTCGGNNTTGAGCGGTTACCTGTAAAAAAGATCATCGAAGGGCAGACCGTTGACGGCAGGCACAAAACAAAGTTTTATACCGCCAAAGATTTCTGTCTCGGTAACAAGTGGATGTGGCCGTATGATGAACGGAACTTCAATAACCATGATTACCGGCGGCCGGATCCCAAAACGCGAAATAATATTGAAACAAGGATGGAAAAAGCCAGGTCATTTTACCTGGAGGAAGACCGGCATAAATTAGCGGCCATGATCAACGATCAGAAGCGCAAGATGAAGCTGGCCCATATGGTTATCCGTCCATTGAGGTTTCTTAAAAGAGGCATCTCATTTGTAGCCAGAAAGATAGGAGGAGCAAACACCACCTGATTTCCTTCCGTATGCCGGAACCGTCTCCAAGGCCAAAAGTGCCTGTGCCTGCCCTTGTTTTACTCGCTTTCCCGGATCTTCACCATATACTCTAAACCCCAAAAACTTAACCTCACGACACGTTAAGCAATCCTGATGCTGTTATTTAACTTGACGTCCATAACTTATATTGTTATACTTTTTACAAATGCAAAATAATTCCTACAAAAAGCCACTATTATTATACCCGCAAATAAATTTAGCCTTGATCCGGATCAAATCTGTTTTTTAAAACGCGGAAGGAAAGGAATTACATCAGTAATAATGAAGGATATTCTGATTGTAATAACCGGTTATTATCCTTATGGAAAAGGGGAAGAATTTTTTGAAACAGAAATAAAATACCTGTCAAAAAGCTTTGATCGCATCTATATAATTCCCTCGACCAGGGATTTTCAAATGATGATGAGATCCCACCCGGGAAACGTAGAGATCAAGAGACCCGAATCCAAAAGAATTGATCTGATTTTTTCACCAAAGTATATTTTCAATGAAGTGTTTCAAAAAGAACTATCGATCATTAAAAATGAATATAAAATGAAGCTAAATGGTGGTATGTTCATATCCATGCTGGCCACGATGTACGCCGCCGATAGAATCTACAAAATAATTGCCGGGCTGCTGGAATCCGTAAAAAGTGAAAGTAATATTTACCTGTATTCATATTGGATGAATCATGGTGCTCTGGCAATCTCCGGATATAAATCAAAAAATAAGCATGTAAAAGCATTTTGCAGGGCGCATGGTGCTGATTTGTATGCGGAGAGAAACATCAATAATTATTTACCGTTTAGAAATTATATGCTGGAAAATTTGGATAACGTATATCTGATCTCCCACCACGGGAAAAAATATCTGAGCAATAAATTTAAAAATATCGATAAAGATAAATTGGTGGTCTCCAGACTCGGGGTCTGCAATCCATGTCGCCAAGAGATATCCTCCCGCGACAATATCCTGCAGCTGGCAAGTTGTTCTTTTGTAATTAAACTAAAAAGAATAAACTTGATAATCGAAGCCTTGTCTGAAATCAACGATATTGAAATTAAGTGGACCCATATCGGAGATGGTGAATTGAGGCCGGAGGTTGAAAGGCTGGCCCGGGAGAGATTGGCGGGCAAGAGCAATATTGCGTACGAATTTAAAGGTTACATGCCCAATGAAAAAGTGTTTGAGTATTATGATCATAACAAGATCGATGTTTTTATCAATGTAAGCCAATCAGAAGGGCTTCCTGTCTCCATGATGGAGGCTTTCAGTTTTGCAATACCGATCATAGCAACGGATGTGGGCGGGGTCAGTGAGATTGTAAATGAAAATAACGGGATGTTGCTTTCGGCCGATCCATCTGTTGATGAGATACGCGCGGCGATAACGAGGTTTAAACTTATCTCTGCCGAGGAGAGGCAATCATACCGGGCAAATGCATATAAAACCTGGGAAAAATCTTATCATGCGGAGAGAAATTATCGTGAATTTATCAAAATGATAAAACATGAAGGTGTTGATGAAGGAAATCACTTCTGCAAAAACATGACCATTTGACGGCTGATACGTCGCCATGTTTATTTCTCTTGGGTGGCAAATGATTCCGTTAATTTTAGGTTGGAATCTCCGCTCAAGAAAAAGGGGCGGATGTTGGTTGTTTATAGGCCTTGGGAAAATGCTCTCACCCGAGCAGGATCGGATGAGAGCATTTTGATGATGGAAAAAGGCGAAATACCAACATGTCAGTAAGCTCAAAAAACGGAGCCGGCAATGTTTTTAATATTGGGGATTGTACATTCCTTTACTTTGCATATAGTTGAAAAGCTGTTCCCCATGCTCCTGCTCTTCTTTTTGGATATGGTTCAACACCTGACGAACATTGGTATCGGTGCATTCAAAAATTGTGGTATCGTAAGTTCCGGAAACATATTTTTCTGTTGACAGCATGTCGGAGCATAAGGCACTGTCGTTCTGATTGGCCATCGCCCCTTGCATCGTACTTTGTTGAGCGGGCTGCATCTGCTGGCCGGATGGTTGGCTCTGTTGGATGTTGGGAACTTGACCGGCCAAAATTTGATTGACGGAATTCAAGTGTTCCTGTTCCTTCTGCGCTAACGAGCCAAAAAGCTGTTTTAATTGCGGATCGTCGGCTTGAGCGGAGTAATTCTGGTATTTCTGGACACAAAGTTCTTCATGAGACTTCTGATCTTGCAACAGCATCTTTTCTTTGGCGGTTAATTGTAGTGCCAAGATAATCACCTCCACTATAATCTTGCCATTATCGGTTCTTTTATATTCAGGCCCGGGCGTGGCACATGTTTTTCTTCTTTTTCTCTTGCCATGATATATATTCTGCCTGCGGAGTTATCGGATCATCTTCTTTGGCCTGAGTTTACATCCCCGCATGAATCTTGTTCTCATTAGCAATAATGAATGTTAAATAAAGATATCGGAGGATAGGACATCGGGGCAGGAGAGGGGGTGGCCTTGTGAGTGTAGGGTACGCGTGTCTGCCGGTCGGGGTGCCCGGTACCGGCCTGCGAAGCTGCATGCTTAAAAATGCAAGCGAGGCGAAATTGGCGGAATTGATTGCCCTCAATCTGGAGGCGCTTGAGCATACCATTGACTACAATATTATAAACGAAATCAGCCTTTTCAGGATTGGTTCCAATCTCATACCTTTCGGTTCAAGTCCTGTAAATACGCTGCCCTGGGAGGAGATGTTTGCACCGCAGTTGCATAGGATCGGCCGGAAGATCCAAAATAGCGGCATGAGAGTCTCCATGCACCCGGGGCATTACACGGCATTGAGCTCTCCCCGTGCCGAGGTGATCGCCGGAGCAATTGAAGATCTGCATTATCACAACCGCCTATTGGATAGTTTGAAGTTGGGCCGGGTGCATAAAATTGTGCTGCATATCGGCGGCACCTACGGCGACAAAAGAAAGGCCATGGATAGGTTTATCGGCCATTGCGAGCGCTTGGATGATGCCATGAAACATCGTCTGGTTCTGGAGAATGATGAACGATCCTACAGTATAGGCGATGTGCTGGAGATAGGTTTCATACTCAACCTGCCTGTTGTTTTTGATACCCTGCACCATGCTATCAATCCCGGAAATAACAGAAATAATGATGTTTATTGGATCAATCAATGCCGTAAAACATGGTGCGCCGGGGACGGGAAGCAGAAGATTCATTACTCCCAGCAGGATCCCCTGAAACAGCCCGGCTCTCATTCCGCGACCATCCGCATCGGCGAGTTTATGAATTTTTACAAGAACCTGGAACGGGAAGATGTGGACATTATGCTGGAGGTGAAAGATAAAAACCTGTCGGCGATTAAATGCCGAAACTGTATCTCATTGGCTGAAGATACAGGTGCACTTGAATTGGAGTGGCGTAAATACAGGTATGCTATTCTGGAGCGTTCTGCCGCCGATTATCAGGAGATACAGAGGTTGCTGCACCGGAAAAGTGAGGACGCTGCCATCTCATTTTACAGGATTATTGAGGTCTCATTGCAGAGGCCCGCAGGGATGGAGAGTTTTGTGGATGCCGCCCATCACGTATGGGAAAGTTTGAAAGAAAGCGCATCGGTTCGGGAAAAGGAGAGATTCCTGAAGAGAATTCAGGACTACCGGCAGGGGAAGACGACACTTCGCGCCATCAAGAACTTTCTCTACAGGATGGCCGTCAAATACAGACAGTCTTCTCTGCTGGATTCATATTATTTTGTATTTTAAAGCGGGGCCCAAACAGCTACTTGCCGCCATCCGTTTCTTTGCTTTAACTGTTTTCTACCGATCGCTTGTACCTGCCGATCTTCCTGGCCTTTACCGGTAGCTCAAACTCCTCTTTTAACTGTTCCAATTTTTCATTTATCCGCGTGCCTTCAAAATAGATGTTATAAAATTCAAAGACGTCTTCGTCATCGGTTGACTTTATCAATGAGGATATATTTTTTCTTAATTTTTCGGTAGCGGTATCTACGGTGCTGATTTCCGGGTTACAGTATTCTTTGTTTAATGTGATCTGATCATAGATTCTCCGGTGCAAGGTTAATAAATTTTCGAGGTATCTGAATAATTCTTTCCGTATTTCCAAATAAGCCGGGTTATCAGGCATAAAGATGATACTCCTATGTATGGCCATCAGCCGATCCAGATTTGATTGGATGGCATTTATGGAGCGCCTGTATTTCTCCAAAGAGGCCCTGTTCTTTGGTATATTATCCTCGAGGAGGAGGTTGTACAATTCCCGCGTTTCGTCCAGTTCATTTCTGATGACCTGCCTTTTATTTTTGATCGTTTCTTTTTCTATCTTCTCTTCCCTCAGCAAATCTTCGATGGCGTTCTGGTATAACTTTTCAAACTTTCTTCTCAATATGTGGATTTTATCTTTTAAATTATCGGTGTAGTCGGGAGGCATGATAAGGATATTTAAACCGGTGGAGACCACAATGCCTATAAACATGCCCAGAACTCTGTAGAGCGCGCCCACAACCAAAAAATCATTATAAGCGCCGACGGCGCATAATGTTACCAGTGCGAAGCGGATACTGCCATGCAGCTCCAGCTTTAAGCAGATGAGCACGATGGCAATGCTGCCCAGACCGATCCACAGAGCATTCATGCCTAAAGTTAAACCGATCAGAAATGCTGCCAGGGTGCCGATAATGGTGGCAATGATCCTGTTTTTAAAAGTATCCAGGGTGCTCTTGATGGAAGGCTGCATTCCAATTACGGCCGTAATGGCCGCCGTTCCCGAAATATTGTATTCGGGCACTCCGACCTTGGATTCCAAAAGATTTATCAGAAAGAAAGTCAAAGCAACCGCTAGACCGGTCTTAATTGTTCTGGCTCCGATTTTCATTATTTATCAATCACTTTTTGTATTTCAAAGCATTTTCGGGGGCTCATTTCTTGAAAATCATCTCCTCATTCCATGATTGTTGGTTTTAATTGGCATTAAATTCATTAATTTTAGTTTCAAGGCGATATTATATCCAAAATGTCTAACCTTGTCTACCGGGAAATGGCATGGGAGTGGGTCAAGATACTGTAGGTTTTAAAAATAAACCGTTATAGTTTGGCCTGAACGTGACATAATAAACAATAATTATCATCCGGAGGGAGCGACCGTGCCAGCGGACGCGACCGAAGGATCTTAAGGATCTTAACCACTCTCGTTCCGCCATTATCATCCGAAACGGAATAACCCCGGCCCCGCAGCTACTTCAGTCCACATATTCTGCTGTTGTTTATGGAGCAATGAAGGTGCTTGCCCGAAAACCCAAGATTCTTCGCTTCGCTCTGAATGACAGGGGAGAAGTGCTCTGAATGACAAAAAAATATTCATCGTCCGGAACGGAATAACCCCGGCCCCGCAGCTACTTCAGTCCACATATTCTGCTGTTGTTTATGGAGCAATGAAGGTGCTTGCCCGAAAACCCAAGATTCTTCGCTTCGCTCTGAATGACAGGGGAGAAGTGCTCTGAATGACAGGGGAGAAGTGCTCTGAATGACAAAAAAAATATTCATCGTCCGGAACGGAATAACCCCGGCCCATCGGTCCGGCGTTCTCTTACTTGCCGTATACCTCCACGTTGTATTGCCAAATTACAGCTTCATCCCAGGCGAAACGAAAGATTATGCACGAAACCATTCGCTCCGCTCAAGATGACAAAAAAGGATGCAGAATAACTCAAATGAAGGCATTTGGAGGGCATATAAGAAAAGCACTTTGAATGGCAGGTTTATATTTTTGTCATCCAGAGGGAGCGCCCCTTTTTTGTCATCCAGAGGGAGCGGAGGCGACCGAAGGATCTTAACCTCGTCCCGTTTTTTTCATCGTGATGATAAAAAATATTACTTTCATATGCGATGACAAAAAAATGATGCTCAGAATGAAAAAAACTGCACCGCACACAATTGTTCATATTATGTACAATGGTGTGTCCAAATCAAGTGCCCGTCACGGGCTTTTTTTTTGTCCAATTTTTACTAATAATAAATTTATAATTAAAAAAAAAGTGGTTAAAATAATCTCCGTGACCGGAGAAATAAAAAAAAGGGAGTAGAAGAAATAATGAAGGAAGATTCAGTGGGCTGTAAAAAGCGTTCTTTTATGCATTGGTTTGTGCGGAAAACGATCGGCCTGACGTTGCTTTCCATCATACCTTTTTTACCCCTTATCGATCTGTATGCATCTCCGGTCGTGTTAAAGATAAGGGAGAATGAAGGGGTCCTGCTAAATGAGGAGAGCATAGCCGGGGAAGACGTTCCCATGGAGGAAGGACAGGAGAAGCTCGAATCGGAGAAAGCACGTTACATACTTAATCAGGAAGAACGCGTTCTGTTGGCCCGGACAGTTTACAGCGAAGCCCGCGGTGAAAGTTTTGATGGTCAGGTAGCCGTAGCCGCGGTAGTTCTAAACCGTTTGAAAAGTAAAGATTTTCCCGACGATATCTTGGGGATAATCTTTCAGGCGAAGGCTTTTACAGCGGTGAAAGACGGGCAGTTCTGGTTGGAACCGGATGAGACTTCTTTCCAGGCGGTAGAGGAGGCTGTAAAAGGCGTCGACCCTACCGGCGGTGCTCTGTACTATTATAATCCGCAACGGGCGACATCAAAATGGATCTTAACCCGCAAAGTGATTAAAAAAATCGGCCGCCACAACTTCGCCATCTAGAACCAAGCATACTTCCGGTAAAAACCTCTTGATAAAAATCCCCTTGAAAAGCCGAGACCAGGCCGTTATCTACGATTTTCGGGTCTCGGTTATTTTTTTAGTGCATTGCCATTTTGCGGCAAAATAATTTGTTGTAAATATTGGTATTATTCTTCATCGGAGCGTCAGCAATCTGATACTTTTCAGCAAATACATGCCGGTTCCTCTTACCGGTATGCCCACTGATAGCCGGCGGACACTTCGTTTCTGGAGAACAGTCTTTTGTCGTTCCTGATCAATGGGACTAAAATGGGGCTGAATCCATGGAGGAGGGTGCACTCAAAGTTGTTAAAAGGAGGTGAAAAGATGCCGGTTAGTACTGAAATGACGACCACCCGTTTGCAGATGGTTTTGATACAGGGGTATGACGACGAGGGCAAGCCTGTTTTAAGGACCCGCACCTACTCAAATATCAAGACCGATGCAGAGAACGAAAGCATTTTTAATCTTGCGCAGAACTTCTCCACTCTGCAGGTTCACGAGCTGGAAAAGGTGGTTCGCGTTGATGAGACCAGGCTGTTCGCAGAATAGCCGATTCTCCGGGAGTAAAAATGGGAAAACACCCCACAGGGGGGAAGGAGGTGTAAAGGTTGAGCAGAACACTGCAGATGATTTTTCATAATGCCCAGGGCCGTAACGTAACCATATCCGTGGCGGATCCTCTGGAAGATCTGGAGGTTGCTGAAGTAACGGCGGCCATGGATGAAGTATTGAGCGCCAATGTTTTTAATACTGCCGGGGGCGATATTATCAGCAAGGTAAGAGCACAGGTTGTTGACCGTCAGGTCGAGACGATCGCCGAGTTCTAGTCATGATTACCCGTGGGAAAGTGTTTCCGGAAGGTTCGGTTTGTGCGATGTGCTCCGNNCGGTTGCCGCACGGCGGCAACGATGATCAATAGAAGGAAGGGGGGATAAATACGTATGGAAGATGTACTGGTATTGATCGGCAATCTGGGTTTTCCGGTGGCCATAAGTATCTATCTGCTCGTTCGCCTGGAAGGAAAACTGGAAACGTTGACCGAAAGTATCAGATCTTTATCTGAAGCGATACGTTCGCAGATGTAGGAGGCATGGCGGCAACACGCCGCAAAAAAAATTAAAAAAAAGATGCTGACACAGCAGTGCAAAGCATCAACTACAAAACAGATGGGAGGAGATAGGAATGAAACTTACAGTGGTGTTGGATCCCGGCCATGGGGGGCGTGACCCCGGCGCGGTGGCCATGGGGCTCAGAGAGAAAGATCTTAACTTGAATCTGGCGCATAAAGTGGCTGCAAGATTGGATGGGATCAAGGTTTTGCTGACCAGAGAGAGTGATATCTTTGTTTCCTTGAAAGACAGGGTATCGATGTGCAGTCGTGCGGAGGCCGACCTTTTTGTATCGCTTCATGTTAACGCGGGCGGCGGCCACGGTTTTGAATCATACATCTATCAGGGGTTGGGGGCGAAAGACCCGTCGGTGCGGCTGCGCAATGCCGTACATAATAATGTAATGGCGGTTCTTTCACGATGGGAGATCCGTGATCGGGGGCGGAAATATTCAGCCTTCCATGTGCTCCGCTATAACCGGACGCCGGCGGTATTGATTGAGTCTCTGTTCATCGATCATGAAAGGGAGGCGCGTTTATGGAGAGAGCCGCCCTTTATTGAGGCTCTGGCCGGCGGGGTGGCGGCAGGTATCCGTGAATATCTTTCGGGCGGAGATTCCGATGCAAACGAGAAGAAAGCAGATACGGTTATCAAGCTACCGGCAGGACCGAAGGCCGATGACGCCGAGTCGAGGGGGAGCAAGACGGAGGAAAGCCTGCTCTATACGGTCCAGGTCGGTGCATTTGCTTATCTTGAAAATGCACGACGATGCCTTGATAAAGCCCGTAACGCCGGATTCAAAGATGCCTTTATCTTTCCTAAAAAGATATCTTGAAAAGGTTGGCTTTGCGGACGTAAAGGAATAGAAAGCCAGGCAAGGCAACAAAAGGATTGCTGCGGTTAAAGGATTGGCTGATATCAAAGCAGAATAATCAATATAAATTATAAATTTCAATTTGTCCCCAGGGATTAATATTGGTGATTCATCTGGTGGGGAGGGAGTAGGGAAAGTTGGAAGTTTTGGTGACGGGAAGTAATGGTTTTTTGGGATCCGAGATGATGAGGGTGCTCTCAGTAAACAACAATTGCCGGGGGTTGGGAGGCAGAAACGATTTTCCGGTGACCGAAAAAGAGAAAGTGGCGGAGATTATCGGGGCCTTTAAACCGGAGATAATCATCCACCTTGCCGGGTGCAGGGACGAGAAATACTGTGAGGATAATCCCCGGGAGGCCTTCAAGGTGAACGCGCTTGGAACACGCAATGTTGCCCAGGCCGCGGCGCAAAACGGCGCGAAGGTGGTGTATATCAGCAGTGATCTGGTCTTTAGCGGGACCAAAGGTGAGGGATATTATGAGTTTGATTCTCCCGACCCGAACTCTGTTTACGGTTGGAGCAAGTGTTGGGCGGAACATTACATAAGAAACATTCTTGAAAAATATTACATACTGAGAGTTCCCCCTCTTTTTGGCTACAACGGGTGCGGGCGAGAAAATATTTTAACCACGATCTGGAGAATGGCCGCCAAAGGAGAGCAAATTTACATAGATCCGGGCAGGTTTACCAATCCGACCTGGTCATTTCATGTCGCCGAGATCGTTAATTTTCTTATCATTACCGATAGTTACGGGACATATCATGTGGGCAACACCGGCTATGCATCGCATTATCAATTTGCCGCCGCCGTGCTGGAGGAGGGTGGTTTGGATATCGGCCTCCTTCATGAGACCGGCACCAAACGGATTGCTCCGTTGAACAATGTCATTCAGAGCGCCATCCTGCCCTATATGACGGGAGCAAAGAGTCTGCCCTGTTGGAGGGACGCTCTGGTTGAATGCCTGACTTTGAATCCCGGGTTGGCCGGTTAAAGCAAGTTGGTCTTCTACGGGATCATCATGTCCGTATCCGCCGAATCCAGTCAAGTACTTTTCTGTGGCAAAATATTTTAGAGGCAGCCGTTTATGGCTGCCTCTTGTTCCCTCTGGATCACAGAAAAAGGGTCGCTTCCGTTGGTCGTTCTTTCTTGGATGACAACAAGGGGCTGGTCGCTCCCTAAAAAAATAAACCTGCCTTTCAAAGTACCTTCCTTATATGCCATTTAGATACACTCAATTGAGTTATTCTGCGTCCTTTTATTATCATCTTGAACGCAGCGAAGAATCTGATGCAATAGGCTATGTGGAGTTCTTTTTAAAACATATAGTATCTTGATACGATTTTTTTAAAAATAATTAAGTTCGCTTTAATCTGCCGTTGTTATTATAATTAAATGGAATATAAAAATGATCGGGGGCTGTGATCGTGGAAAATATGGAGCAGAAATCCGCAGGAGCAGGAAAAGGTGGCATGTGGGACGATGAAAGTGACCTTCTCTGGGGCCAACGGAAGATAAAGGAGATAAGTGCGGCGGTCGGTACCGTCTTCAGAGGAAAACATGAAATTATGGAAAGGCTTCTGGTCGGGATCATAAGTAAGGGGCATATTCTTCTTGACGATGTGCCCGGTGTAGGCAAAACCACCCTTGTAAAAGCTCTGGCTTTGGCCTGCGGCTGTTCTTTCAAGCGCATCCAGTTTACCCCCGATCTGATGCCGGCAGATGTAACCGGAACCTATGTTTTTAATCAGAAAAGCGGGGAGTTTGAATTCCGTGCCGGGCCGATCTTCGCCCAGTTTGTTCTGGCCGATGAGATAAACCGCGCTTCCCCCAAAACGCAGTCCAGCATGTTGGAAGCGATGGAGGAGACGGGAGTTACCATTGATGGGCAGACACGGAGGCTGCCCCAACCTTTTATTGTCCTTGCCACACAGAACCCTTTGGAGTATGAAGGCACTTTTCCACTTCCGGAAGCGCAGATGGATCGTTTCTTTTTATGTACATCACTGGATTATCCCGATCCGCCCGTGGAGATAGAGATCATGGATGAAATTCAGATAATCAAAGAGGGTCTGGAGAACATGAAGCCGGTTACCGGCCCGGATGAGTTGCTGGAGTTATATCGGATCAGCCGCCGGGTGAATATCGAATATTCTTTAAAGGAATATATCGTGGAGATCATGAATCTCAGCCGCCAGAGGAAAGAGTTGGATCTGGGCGGTAGTCCGCGCGGCTCGTTATTTCTGGCCCAGGCCGCACGGGTCAGGGCGCTGATGGAAGGCCGTGACTACGTGATTCCCGATGACATCAAGATGATGGCGGTGCCGGTTCTGGCCCATCGTCTGGTACTCAGTCCGCAGGCCCGTTTTAGCAATATCAGGAGCGAAGATGTGGTTTATCAGATCCTGGAAGAGGTAAATATTCCTATATAGAAACGGTGGTTAAGGAGGAGCGGGCATGTTATTGCCGGACAGATCGGGCGAACCAAAAAACGTTTTATGTCAAGGGACATGTCCCCGTGACATGGGGAAGCTCTATGAAACGAAAAATTTAAATCAGTGGTGGTGGAGTTTTTATCTGGCCCTGGCGTTCTTCATTATCTATCTGTTCATGCCCCACCGGGCCATCATTTACTCTTTTTATACTATGCTGACGGTGACGTTTATCAGTCTTCCGTGGTTGCTCTTTCCCGATCCTTTGGTGCTGGAGATGAACTGGGGGAAGATCCGGGTTAATGCCGGGGGCAATACATCGTTACGCATGGTCCTGACCAACAATTCTTTTTTGCCGTGGTCGAATGTGAAAATAATACTCACCCTGCCGGAGGGGCTGGGACGGAAAAAATATGTTCAGCAGCTGGCCATCGGCCCCCGGCAGAAGAAGTATTTTGATCTGGAAGTTGATTGCCTGCGGCGCGGAGTTTACCGCCTGCCTTATGTGGATATTTATCGTCATGATATTTTCGGTATGGGGTGCATCAGGGAAAGATGGCAGGGTTACGAAGAGGTCGTTGTTTATCCGAAATTTGTGGAGTTGATCTATGACCGGTTTCCCCGGAACAGACCTTTTGGCCAAACGAAAGTTAAAGAGAAAGCATATGAGGATTACAGCAGCCTGGATTCTCTGAGAGATTACCTGCCCGGAGATCCCCTGCGCAGGATCGAGTGGAAAGCAACGGCACGGTATAACCGGTTGCAGGTAAAGGAGTATGAGTTGACGGCGACGGGCATGCTGTATATCATGCCCGATATAAATGCCGATGTGCATGGAATTGACGAGCACGGTGAGCCGACCGAAGAGATTACAATTTCCCTGGCGGCCACCCTGGCCCGGGCGGCGCTGGAGAACAATACCCGGATCGGTTTTATCTCCGCCGACTGTATCGATATGCACCTCGGTTTTTATGGGCGCCATCAGACCCCGGAGTTTATTCTGGAAAGGTTGGCCCGATTGGAGCGGGGAAGCAGGATCCCGGTTGGATTGATCCTTTCAAAATATAACGTCCATCTGCTCCGGGGCTCGATGATTGTAGTCATTACGCCGAGACTTGCCGATGAGGTGTTGATCAGGAATCTTTATCTGGCTCATTACCGCGGCTGCCGGGTGCTCGTTCTCCGGCAGAACGAGATTGGCGGGGTTGCCGGTAAAGAAGATGATCTTCTGGTCGGGCCATTGGAGAGGATCGGCATTGAGGTGGTCTCCGCCTGAACAGGAATAATTGTACCCATTGATGGATAACGGGGTTATAGTTAATTGACATGACGGGGGTTGTAAGCGGTGGTCTCATCTGCTGAAGAAACAGGTGCCCGAAAAAAAAGAGCGGCCGGCATGCGGCCGGGGGAGGGCGCCCGTCAGATCTTTACCTTTTTACCGGTGCTGTTTCTCATTTTGGCGGCAGCCGAAATTTTCAAGGTCAATCCGGTTTTTACTCTGATAGCTGTCTTGTGGGCCGGTTCAAGCCATGCCGTCTATTTATTTTGTCCCCCCCGTGCGGGCCGGTACATTTACGGGGCGACGGTTGTTCTTGGTACACATCTTCTGATAAATTTGTCATTTTATCGTGGTGAGAGTATCTTTTCATTTAAATGGCTGGCTCTGTTTTTTCAGGAGATGGCGTCCCCGGTTCTGCACCTCCTCAATGCCGACCACGTTATCGAGGTATTATCCCCTTCCACGGGCGGATTCCTGATTTTGATGACGGCCATCGTCGGATGGTTCTTGCTGTATGGCCGTTTCTTCCTGGGGCGGGGCGCCGCGTATCTGTGCTGTGGTTCACTGTTAATCTGCGGCATTTTGGCTCTGGGCTACCCGCAGGCAGGCATTTATCTGGGGCTCTTTGTAATCAGTGTTATGGCCGGATTTCCTCTTGAAAAAATATCTGCCGACCGTCCGCAGCGGATGCGGGGCAGAACAGGTTTTATGGATAAACTCTGGAATGTAAAGCTGGGAATCGCCTTCCCCGCCCTGGTAATTGCCCTTCTTCTGGCCGCATTTCTGATGTGGATCTGGCTGCCCCCTGCGGCAGAATGGTGGCCGGGGCTGGTAGAGGCGTCGAAGAAGGGGCTGCTCGTTTTTTATGCCAATGATTATACGGTTCAGGCAGACAGATATCCCGGCGGACGCGCATTATGGATTGCCGGAGAGATTATCCTGTTGGCAGGCCTGGGCCTGTTTCTTGTGAAAAGCGAGCGTCGGGTCAGTCCCATCTACCTGAGCATCCCGGTTTTTGCAGCTGTTGTCTTTATTCTGCGCGGTATCTACAACGGCGGTTATCTGGCGGAACAGCCCCTGCAGATTTTACTGATGACGTTGAAGATTTCCGTCTATATATTGCTGCTAAGTTTTTTCTTGAAGTGGCGCCCGCAGCTGGCCCTGCTCATCGCCATCGTCTTCTTTTTTCTGCCGGTGCTGTTTATGCCGGGAACTTCGGAGGGCGGTATTTCCCGGCGTCTGAATGAGATGTGGACGGGGATGGGCGTATCTCTCTCCGATCTTTTCAACAAGGAAGCGAATGAGTCTGTGATTGGCGATGACCGGGAGGGGTTCCCCGGTTTTGCCCTCGAGAATCCCGATGGTTCCAAAATGCTTGATGCCGGGGTCTTCAATGATGATGAGGAGGAGAAAGTTGTTTTTATCATCGAGTCGGAAACCCCTTTTTACTGGAGACAATCGGCCTACCACCTGTATACCGGCGAAGGTTGGGAAAAAGAAGGCGTGGGCAGGAAGAGATTCTCCGCCGGCGATCTATTGCCCGCGGAGGTTGCGGTTGCGGGGCCTTCTTTTGAGGTACGGATCGCCGTCAGAGCGGTTTTAAAGAGCTCCACGCTCATTTACCCGGGTTTTATAAAGCTGATTGATGCCCCGCCGGGATTACGTTTCCGGTATGATGATCTGGGCACGGTCACGTTGAAGAAGAAGCTCGTTCCCGGAGAGCGCGTGGAGATGACCTGCGTTGTTCCCGATGTTACACCGGCATTCCTGAGCTCCTGCATGGCTGACTACCCCCGTGAAATCCGGAACCGGTATCTGCAGTTGCCGGATAATCTGCCTGACGAGATAATTACGCTGACGACCGATATTATTTCCGGGTTTGATAATGCTTATGATCGGGCCAACGCCCTGGAAGAATATTTAAAAACAAATTACCGGTATGAGGATGAGCCTGCTCCGCCGCCGCCGGGAGATGATCCGATCCGCCATTTTCTTTTTGTATCCCGCGGCGGAAAATGTGATGATTTTGCGGGGGCGATGGTGGTGATGGCCAGGATCGCCGGTATACCGGCCAGGATGGCCGTCGGCTTCTCGCCGGGATTGCACTTCGAAGAATATTATTTTATTACTTCCGCAAACGGTCATGCCTGGGCGGAGCTGTATTTCCCCGGCGCAGGCTGGATTGCGTTTGAACCGACCGCTCCCGGAGGAGGATATGAGCTGGCCATCCATCCTGAGGAAGTGGCCGGTTTCCCGGAGTTGTTGTCGGCTGATTACGGGGATGAGGAAGGGATCGCCTTGTCACCGGAAGAGGTAGTCGGCCTGCTGCAGCATCTGGGGATCAGGTTCGAGGGTGAGGCCCGGCAGAACGGAGAAGGTTCTGCCGACATAGAAATTGCCCTCCCGGGCGGCGGACAAGTTGAAACTGATGAAGAGAGAACGCCGCCAAATTCTTCGGGGGATGAGGATAATGCCACACGCACAGAGACGGATAAGGAGCAGCCTGCAAGTCCGGATGGCCGTCCGCAGAAGTCGTTTGCAGATTGGCTGGCGGATCATATCTACATTATTATTATCATTGCCGGAGTAGTGGCCGCCTTGCTGCTCATCTTTATAGCCCCGGCCATCCCGGCTTTAATGAGGCGTTCCATAAAGGCAATCTCCGGCCTCTTTGCATCACTTGCCGCTTTCGGAAGCCGTCTGCTCAAGAGGCTTATATCGCGGCTGAGTGCCTATCTGCCCGTCCGGGTACAGGACTACATGGAGCATATCGGTGCCGATCCCGTAAGGAGGCAGTATTACCGACAGTTACGATTGTTTTCCCGGCATCTTCCCCGTCAGAGGTGCGAGACTCCCAGAGAATATCTGCAGCGGTTATCACTCTGCGGCATCGGGGAAGAAGTCGGTATCGATGAGCATGAACTTGACGTTTTCCGCCGGCTGACCGCGGATTTTGAAGAAGCCCGTTACCGGGAGAAGGGGTAAGCCTGATTGTCAAGTAAGAGAACGTCGGAACAATGGGCCGGGGTGATTACGTTCCGGGTGATGATGGAGGTACTTGTAGTGGTTAAGATCCTTCGGTCGCGTCCGCTCCCTCTGGATGACAGATAAAAAGGGAATGAAATCGGGGTTTGGGAGTACAACGTAGAGGGATACGGCCAGTAAAATAACGTGAGAACAATGGGTCGGGGTGATTACGTTCCGGGTGATGATGGAGGTACTTGTAGTGGTTAAGATCCTTCGGTCGCGTCCGCTCCCTTTGGATGACAGATAAAAAGGGAATGAAGTTGGGGTTTGGGAGTACAACGTAGAGGGATACGGCCAGTAAAATAACGTGAGAACAATGTGCCGGGGTGATTACGTTCCGGGTGATGATGGAGGTACTTGTAGTGGTTAAGATCCTTCGGTCGCGTCCGCTCCCTCTGGATGACAGAAAAGGGGGCGCTCCCGTTGTTATCCGTTTACCGGCTTTAGTTTGTTCTATCTCCGGTTGTGGTTTTACGCCCCCCGGAGCTTGATTTTCAAGGCGGCTGAACCTGTATCGCCGGGCTTCCAATCGTGCTGACAGCTGGATGTCACAACGGCATTATATATTCCTTTACCCCGAACATATGTTCGTATATAATAAATTACGGTAAAGGAGTGAAGATGATGAACGTTGAAAATTACCGGGAACGGATCGCCGCCCTGGTTCCCTTTTATGATGAAGAAGGGGGCAATGCAACCCGTATCCATACTCTTGATGGAGTTACTTTTACCGATCGGCGCACCACACGATGGATTATCAGAAAGCTGGCCCGTATTTTCGCGGTTGATCTGGAGGCCTTGCGTCATAACTACGGTCAGTATCTGGGAATTTCTCAGGGGGTGCCCCTGCCGATCAACAAGGATCTGGTCATGGTCCCCCTGAAATTAAGGCGGATTATCGGTAAAAACGATGGGGCCGGAGGTTATGTAAATATTTGCGCCGTTCAGAAGGTTGAAGAGTACACGGATTTAGATGGCTTCAAGAGCAGGATTCACCTGGTTGGGGGGCAGTTTATCTCCTGTATTTTCAATCCCAAGACGGTGGAACGCCGTCTCTGTTCGGGTGAGATCGCCCGCGAGCGCTATATCGGCAATCATGAAGGTGTCGGTATTCCCTTCATGAACAGTTTTGCGGTACGGGAAGGCGAAGGAAACGCGGAAGAGATGCCCCCCGAACTGTTGATTGCGATCGGAAAATTATTGTGGAAATCTTTGAAACGGTAAACCTGATGCAGGCCGGCGTCTTCCTTTCCATACTTTCCCTAACCGGGCAGACGTGTTTCCGTCTTAAATAGCGGTGCGGGCGGAGCCCCGTTTTCGGCGCCGCAATAAAATAACGGCTGCGGCGAAGATAATTATGCCCGCCGACACATAATACACTGCCGGTAAAAATATATAGAGGGCATTCAGAAAGAGAAGGATCTTGGTCAGGAAGGTGGTTTCGGAAACGGCAACAATCCTTCCCTGTACATCTTTGTAGTAATCATCGAGCACCGGAAGCCCCTCTGCACCGACCGGTTGTGCATTTAGGTATTCCAGAACCGCCTGCCATAATTTCAATTCTTCTCCATCAATACGGACGATAAGATTTTCCGGATTTTCCACGACGTTTCCATGGGCATCCTTTGGTTCGATCGCCAGCTGCTGCGGCAATTGCCGGGAGACCTCGGAGATAGCGGTTGATATAAGAACATAGTCGGAAACGACATGATAAAGTTCCTGGTCGCGGCGTTCCAGCGGCACGTAATCACGGCTATTGATGGTCTGCCGTCCTTCTCCGATGAATCTTTCCGCCTTTAAAACCGCGCGGGTGGAGGGGAACGGGAAGTTAAGGCCGGGAATCATGAACAGAACAGCGCGGTCGGGATCATAGGTTTGCCGCAAGCCCGAAGCCTGAAGAAAATAGCCGTCTCCGTAGAACGCTGAGGCCAGTGCCGAGATTTCCATGATGCGGTAGAGCTCTTCTCCCGTAAAGTAGGCTGAAGCCAGCGGGAATCCCGGCCACCCGTCAGGGCCGCTGCCCAGCGCGATGGCCTCGATAAGATCATAAAGCAGGATCTGTTCCCGTGAATAATCCATCGTCCCCGGTTTTATCGTGCTGCGGATGATCCCGCTTCCCTGAGAAGCAAAGTCCACTTTTTGCCCCGTTTTCTGCTCCACGACAATGCGCATGGCATCGGTCACAAAATTGCCCATCTGGTTCTCTTTATTATACGGTTTGTTGGGCAGGGGAAAATTTGATATGGCCACGGGCATAAAGATATCATTGAATTTGCCGCCGGTAAGACGTCCCAGCATCTCCCCGGCCAGCCGGGTGTAGCGATCCAACGCGGCCGATACGTCCGGGTCAAGAGGGACGGAGCTGTCCAGAGCGATAAGGTAGGGGGTTGCGGATTCATGGTTGCGGAAGCGGATTTTCCCCGTAGCCGGATGGTAAGCCAACTCCAGCATGCCCAGGTATTCAAAAAGATCGCCGGCCTGAACGATGATTGTCTCATTGATAATCTCCGGCTCCTCCATCTGCGTATGGCTGTGCCCGCCGACGATTATATCGATACCGGAAACCCTGGAGGCCAGTTCTTTATCTTCGTCGATACCGGCGTGGTTGACGGCCACGATAATGTCAACTTCATTTTTCAAGAGGTTTACAGCCTTTTGGGCAGCCTCGAAACGATCGCCGAAGGTCAGAGGGCCCCGGTCGGCTATTACGGAGACGGCATCATCGCCGATGATGCTGAAAAAACCCAGGCGGAGACCGTTTTCCAGTTCTTTGATCTCCGTCTTTTTGATCCCAATCCCGCTCAGAGGATGATTATCGGGAATGAGGATATTGGTGGCCAGCAATGCGGTTTTTCCGCCTGCTTCAGGGTAACCGGCGGCTTTGAAGTAATCGGCCAGAACATCCGGCCCGTTATCAAATTCATGGTTGCCGAGGGTGACCACATCATAGCCAATCTGCTGCATGAGGGAGAGTTCGGGAGCATATCCTTCAAAGGTCAGCCAGTTATAGACGGTGCCCGCCGTAAAATCACCTCCGCTCAGGAGCAACAAGGGCTCATGGTCTGCTTTTTTCTCCTCTCTGATCCGATTAACCACACCGGCCAGACGAGCGATGCCTCCCCGTGTCGGATTTTCTTTCCGGGGATGAAAATCAACCGCCGGCGCGGGGAAGAGGGCGGAGTGCTCATCATTGGTATGCAAGATCGTAAAATATAATTCATCAGAAGATCCCCGGGCGTCGAGCAGGTTATCAAACTTGAAAGTTAAACATAACAGGGTTGCCACGATCAACGGGATGATCCAGATTCTTTTTTTTAGCATTGGTTTCTCCTTTAAACATAAATTAACATTTGGCTAACATATTATGATATTTTAATATTATCATAATATATGCTGTATGAACGTTCTTCCTTTTTATTTTATTTTAAAGGTAATTATTAATTTATCTGTAATTAATAAAGTATGGTACTGAGCATACGATTGTTTTTATTTTACTTCAATAAATAATGCCGTTATCTGGTCGGCAGGCAAAATACTTTCCAAGACAGCCGAGAGAGGAGAATGATCACCTGTGCGTCTGGTTCATTTAACTAAAGTTCACCCGGGCATGGTCGTAGCACGGGCAGTCTATGGGGCCTCGGGGCAGAAACTTTTAAACGCCGGAACTGTAATAAAAACTCATTACATAAAATATTTACAGCAGCTCGGTATCAGCCAGATTTATATCCATGATGAACGTCTGGAGGGTGTGGACGGGGAAGATATTATTGCGGAAAGAACCAGATTGGAAGTTCGGGCTCTGATCAAGGAGATGATGAATGAAACAAAGGGAAGGACTTCAGCCCGGAGATTCTGCATTATTGAAGATAAAATATCCAAAGGTATCGACACTCTGATTGATGAACTGCTGGATAATGAGAATCTCATCATCAGTCTGGCCGATATCCGGTCAGCGGATAGTTATACGTTTGATCATAGTCTGACCGTAACATTGCTTTCGTTGATCCTGGCCATAAAGCTCGACTATCCTTTAAGCCTTATCAAGAGGAATACCATCGGTTTTCTGCTCCATGATCTGGGCAACGTAAAGATTCCGGAAAGGATTTTAAGAAAGCAAGGCCCTCTTACCAAAGAAGAGTATGAACTGATCAAGAAACATCCTCAATACGGTTACGAGCTTTTTAAAAAGAGCTCACTGTATTCCGATAGCGCCGCGATGATTATTTATCAGCATCATGAACGCCTGCAGGGACAAGGTTATCCGCGAGGAGTAAAACGGGAAAACATCCATTGGCTGGCTCAAATCGCGGCCATCGCTGACACATACGATGCTTTAACTTCACAACGTCCCTACCGTAAATATTACCGGCCGGATGAGGCCTTGAATATCCTGTCCGTGGATGGCGGCACCAAATATAATCACGAGATGCTGACCACGTTTTTTTCATTTATTGCCGCTTATCCCACGGGGACTCATGTCAAGCTGAGTACCGGTGAAAGCGGCCTGGTTATCGCCAATACGGAGGGTTATCCCTATCGGCCGGTGGTAAGAGTGCTCTATGAGGGGGAGAAACACCCCCATCCCGATCCTTATGAAGTAGACCTTGTCCAAAGGCTGGATATGGTGGTCAAGGGTGTCGTGGAGAAGGAGTAAGTAAAGAGAACTTGTCCATTGAAAGCATGGTAAAAGCAGGTGGAAAATACGGAAAACGGATATCTGTTCCGGACCGGGCCAGGGCCAAGTAGCATATAGTAAATAAATATAAGGGAGATGGTTGCATGTCCAAACCCTGTTCCTTCCAAAATCAGGAGAAATTATACAAATCAATCATCAATAATTTTTCCGGCATAATTATTATCCTTGATCGCCATGGGAAGATCATGTTTCTTAACCATGAATGTGAGCGAATTTCCGGCTATCTCACGAAAGAAACGGTCGGAAAGTATTACTGGAATATTTTTTTGAATCCGGATGAACTGGAACTATTCAAGGCTTTCTTTGAAAATCTTGAGGTGAATGATTTTCCTTTTCACCACGAAAGCTCCATGCTTACCAAACAGGGTGAAAGCCGGCTCATTCTGTGGTCTTACAATATCGGTAAACATGCCGATGAACAGATTGACCGCGTATTTTTAATTGGACTGGATATTACGGAGAGAAGTTTAAAGGAAGAAACGCTGCGTGAAAAGAGCGAGAATGTGGTTGGGATTATCAATGCCCTGCCGGCGGCGGTGATCTCTCTGGATCGAGAGGGGAAGGTTATAAGCGGCAATGACTATGCGGAACGTGTTTTTGGGTGGGAAGCGGGCCTGGAATCGGACCGCTACAGGCAGATCTTTCCTGATCTGGGGGGCGATGAATTTGAGAGATTGTTCGAGGAAGCCCTCAAGGGGAAATATTCCACCGCGGTAAAGACGTGCGCCAGGAAGAGAGATGGCCGGATGATCGATATCCATCTTTATTTCTCGCCCTTGAGGGATATGGATGGAAGTATAACCGGAGTGGTGCTGATGCTTGCTGATTGTTAAATAATCAAGGCAACCGGATCATGGTAACGACATCATGGTAACGACGGCATCAATTCGGCAATTTACAGGAAGTGTACCGGGGGGAGGAGGCATCAAAGATGAATTCAAGGGGTGAGGCATCCTGTGTGACGGCCCTTTTTCTTTTTTTAATGATCATTTTTATCTGTCTGCCATGCCATGCCGGGGAGACGGCAGCCGCTGATGGAGCTGCCACATACGAAAGTATGCCCACCGGGCAGGTGGCTGCCGCTGCCCGGCTCAAGAAAATTGTTCTTGATCCGGGACATGGGGGGAAGGATTCCGGAGCGGTCGGCTACTCCAACATGATGGAGAAAGACATTAACCTTACACTGACATTGGCATTGGAAGCCAGATTAAAGAGTTTATATTGCTGCGAAATCATGCTTACCCGCAGGGAAGATGTGACCGTTGCCCTATGGGAGCGTTCGGCGATGGCCAATGAATGGGGAGCCGATTTTTACTTCTCCCTGCATTCCAATGCCTTTGATGGTCAGGTGAGGGGGTATGAGGATTTTATCTACAGTGGTGACGTTACCACGGAGGAGATAGAGATACGCCGGATTATTCATCCTTATATTCAAAAAGTATGGGTGGATGCCGGGAGCAAAAACCGCGGAATGAAGAGAGATGATTTCCATGTTCTGCGGGAGACAGGAATGCCGGCGATGTTGGTGGAGAACGGTTTTGTTGATAACGCGCAGGATATCGCATTGCTGAAAGATCCGTCTTTCCGGAAGAAACTGGTGGAGGCCATGGCGGACGGGATCGCCGATGCGCTCAAGTTGCCGTCGGCGGCGGTCAGCCGGGTGTCGATCGACGGAGAGATACTTTATTTCCCCGAACATGGTGGCAATGCCGGCCTTGAAGCCGCCGTATACCCTGCCGGCGCTTTTTACCGGGAGCTTATCTGGAGCTCGGACTGCCCCGCCGTTGCGGTGATCGATGAGAAGGGACAGGTCAAGGCCGCCGGTACGGGAGAGACATTTATCCGGGTTGCGGTTGACGGGGGCCCGGTTACGGATAAATGTGGGGTGGTTGTAGGTCTGGAAGTAAAACGGGGGGATCTTACCATGGACGAACAGATCAATGTTCATGATGCCATTCTTGTGCTTCGGCACGTCGTGGATTTGGTTGATTTAAAACCTTCTCAACTTTATGCCGGCGATCTGAACGAAGACCGATATGTGAATATACGTGATGCCATCCTGCTCTTGCGCCATATTGTCGGTCTGGAGGTTATCCCGGAGGAGATTGGCTTTGAGAGCTGAAAAAACGGGCGTTTGCGCAGGCATATCTGTACCGGAACCGCCTGCCGGAAGGGCTTTTTCCCTTACAAAATAATTAATTCAATTTTTATTGACATTTTCATGAAGTTTGTTACAATTTAATTTGTTGTTTTGATCGATTCAAATTTTCTTTACAAGGAGGTATAATGATGAACGCATTAGGCCGTCATGTTTTAGCCGAGTTTTATGGATGCCCCATGGAACTGCTGAACGATCAGGAGCGCATAGAACAAGAGATGGTTCTGGCCGCCAAGGCTGCCGGCGCTGAAATTCGTGAGGTGGTCTTTCACCAGTATTTGCCACAGGGATTAAGTGGCGTAGTAGTAATATCCGAATCGCATCTTACGATTCATACTTGGCCCGAACTGGGTTATGCCGCGGTAGATATCTTTACCTGCGGGCAGACCGTGGATCCCTGGGTTTCCTGTGAGTATCTAAAAGAGAAACTTGAAGCCGAAAATATGATGGCCAAGGAAATTAAACGCGGCATCTTTGATTGCAAGATAGAGCATAAATCAGTGGCCAATCTTTGATTGGCTGCTTGAACGGTCAGTTAAGGCCGTTATAATACAAGACTTAAGGGGGTTTTATTCGTTGGCTAGGCCGGAATGGAGTTGGCATGTAGATTATGACAACCCATATCAGGCTTTTATGGTTGCCATAAAAGATCAGATCTACAGCGGTACTACCAAATTTCAACGGGTTGAAATTGTAGATACCTTCAATTTTGGACGATGCCTGATTCTGGATGGGAAGATCCAATCATCGGAGATGGATGAGTATATTTATCATGAGGCATTGGTCCATCCGGCCATGATCCTGCATCCCCGGCCGCAGAAGATCCTGATAATCGGGGGCGGAGAGGGTGCAGTAATACGGGAAATTTTAAAATGTCCTTCGGTGGATAACGTCACCATGGTTGATCTGGATCAAGAAGTGGTTGATCTGTGTCGAAAATATCTTCCGGTCTGGCATCGAGGCCATTTTGATGATGAAAGAGTAGAGTTGTTGCATATGGATGCCCGCCGCTATCTGGCGGAGACAGATCGAAGGTTTGATTTAATTATCAGCGATCTGACCGAGCCTGTGGATGACGGGCCTTCTTATCTCCTTTTTACCCGCGAATTTTATAACATACTGGTAAAGCGGCTTGCCCCCGGAGGGATCCTCGCTGTGCAGTCCGGCTCTTTCAGCCTGCAATATCTCGAGGCTCATGCGGCGATCAGGAATACCCTGCAGACATGTTTTGATATCGTCCGTTCTTACCAGATTTTTATCCCCTCCTTTGACAGTCCCTGGGGCTTCAATATTGCTTCTCAGGAGCATGACCCCTTGAAGTTGCCTTCGGAGGAAGTTGACTCAAGACTTCAGCACCTGAGCACGGAACTCGATTTTTATGATGGCGAGACCCATCGCCATATGTTCTCTGTTCCCAAAGATATCCGGAGAGCTTTGGAGGAAGATAAAACGATTATCGAGGACAATAAACCGCTTATTATTTATTGATGTTTCGTTAATAATAGGATTACATATCTGCCGTTGCAATCTGATAACACCTGGGTAAAGTAGCTGGAAAGGAGTCGTAAACATGGTGGAAACTTCGTTGGTACTGATCAAGCATGATGGTGTTCAGCGGAGCCTGATCGGAGAGGTTATCTCCAGATTGGAAAGAAAGGGGCTTCAACTGGTGGGGGCAAAGTTGCTGTGGATGGATGAGGAGCGGGCATCACGCCACTACGAGGAGCATCAGGGCAAAGCTTTTTATGGAGATCTGGTTGATTTTATTACCTCGGGGCCGGTGCTGGCCATGGCCTGGAAAGGGCAGAACGCTATTGCTGAAATACGAAAGATGCTCGGGGCTACCAACCCGCTTGAAGCGGCGCCGGGTACTATCCGCGGGGACATGGCTCTCTTTATGAGCAATAACATCGTTCACGCCTCTGATGGGGAAGAGAGTGCCCGACGTGAATTGGAAATATTCTTCGAGCCGGAAGAGATTATCGACTACGGGCAGACGATCTCCGGATGGATCGGTTATAAACAATAACTTACGGCATCATCACCTCGTATTTTCCTCTATAAAAAAATTGGGAATATTATTGACAAAAATTATAACCCGTCTTATAATATAACTAACTAATTTAGTTATATATAAAGGACGGAGGGAGTGATCTGAAATGTTAAGCTCCAGGTGTCCGGGTCAGGATATGAGATACTGGTCTTATGATGACATCTCCACAGCGGCGTGCCCGAATTGCGGGGAAAATATTGAGTTCTGGAAAACAGATGTGCGGTTGCGTTGTAAAAAATGCGGTAAGGTAGTTATTAATAAAAAGTTCAATTTGGGTTGTGCCGAATGGTGCGCTTATGCACAGCATTGTATCGGGGATATTATCAAAGGTAGCTCGGTATACCCCGTCAAAAAAAAGTTGACGGAGATGGCCTCTCAACTGCTTCAAAAAGAGGAGAGAGAGAGGCTGGGCAGGAAGATCAGGCAGTATGAGGAAGAGGCTTTGAATAAAGAAGGGAAGGAGATCGTGGAGAAGATTGCTTTGGCCGTTTTCGAGACGATCAGGGAGAAACACGGAGACAAAAAAGTAGCGGAGATTCTTGATGCGATGGAGGAAAATGGGGAGATCGCACCGGCGATAGTGGAGAAGATTCGCCGAGCGAAAAATCCGGGGGAATAGGCGCAGAATTATTCTTAAAAAAATATTTCCGGGCCCTCGCCTTATAAGCCTGTCGGCGATGCGACCCCAAAGAAAATGGGGCGGCGGCCCGGGTATAATAATCAAATCAGATCGTTAATCGTCTTCCGCTCCAATACATTCAGTAATGCCTGCTGTCCCTCTATCCAGACCTTGCGGAGGGCACAGCTTCCTTTGTTTTTACAGGGGTTTTCCCCGGTCGTGCAGCGGGTGATGCTCAGGGGCCCGTCAATCAGTTCTGCAACTTCACGCAGATTGATATCGGCGGGATTTTTTAGCAGAAAGACCCCTCCGGATGCGCCGCGGATACTTCCGGTCAATCCCGCCCTGTTGAGCTCAGCGAGGATCTGTACGACCAGATTTACCGGTATGTCCTGTTGTTCGGCAATATTTTTCGTCGTGGTGGTCTCACCCTTCTCTAGTGTGGACAACTCCATCAGGGAGATGATGGCATATTCGGTCTTTCTGGAAATTACGGTCATCTTTTGGCTCACCTCATTCTTTATGCTTTATGATCGATATAATTCTCCTAAAATATCATAAATAACTTGATTGGTTATAATTTTATTATATCATCTTTTTTATCGTGTCATTCTCGATGCTTTTTTTTGCTATTCCTGGCGCAGTTATATTATTTATTTTGTCATTCCGAGCGCAGCGAAGAATCCTGAGCGGAGCGAATAGTATCGTGCATAGCCTTTTGTTCCGTCCTGAATGAACCGGGGCCTGGGAGTACAATGCAGGGGTTTACGGCCAGCAAGATAACATTGGGACGATGGGCCGGAGTTATTCCGTTCCGGTGATGAAGGCGGCACTTTTAGTGGTTAAGATCCTTCGGTCGCGTCCGCTGGCGCGTCGGCTTCCTCTGGATGACAAATATTATTTATTTTGTCATTGCTATGAAAGTAAACGCTTCGTTGTTATCCTGAAGATGACGGACTTTCATTTATCGTGGTGCGGGCAGCGCGTGAAAATTCCGAGCCTATTTCCCTGTCATTCAGAGCGCAGCGAAGAATCTTGGGTTTTTGGGCAAGCACCTTCATTTCTCCATAAACAACAGCAGAATATGTGGACTGAAGTAACTCTGGGGGCGGGGTGATTACGTTCCGGTGATGAAGGCGGCACTTTTAGTGGTTAAGATCCTTCGGTCGCGTCCGCTGGCGCGTCCGCTTCCTCTGGATGACAAATATTATTTATTTTGTCATTCCGAGCGCAGCGAAGAATCTTGGGTTTTTGGTTAACCACCTTCATTTCATACGGCATACCGACAGCGAGTAACGTTGGTGGGGGGGAGGGCGAATCTATTCTTTTTAAAATCTACAGTGCCTTGACATGATCATTAAATATTCTTGACTTTAAATTTTTCTGTATTTGTTTTACAATAAAACAAATAATATTATATTAAAGTAATTAATATATAAAGATTATTAAATACAATATACAAGGTGATCCACGATGACAGTAATGAGAAGAACCTTTAATCTTATCCTTCTGGCGGTGGCCCTTATCGGCATGGCCGCTTTACCGCAGCAGGAGGTTTCCGCCGCCAACAGAAATGTGATTTATATTATCCCGGTGGAGGATATGATTACGGTCGGCACCGCCGGTTTTTTGGAACGTCATATTACCCGGGCCGAAGAGGCCGGTGCACAGGCGGTGATTGTCCTTATGAATACCCCCGGGGGTCTGGTTGATGCAACCCTCGATATAAACAGAATATTCAGGGGCACGGATCTGCCGGTGGTCGTCTTCGTGGCCCCCTCCGGCGCGATAGCGGCTTCGGCGGGGGCGTTTATCTTGATCAGTGCCGATGTGGCGGCAATGGCCCCGGGGACCACTGTCGGGGCGGCACAACCTATCGCCATTTCTCCCGACGGCGGGGTAGCGCCCGCGGAGGAGAAGACGGAGCGTTTCCTGGCCGGGCACATCCGCAGCATGGCCAAAGAATCCGGGCGTCCCGAAGAGATCGCGGAAAAATTTATCACTGAAAACCTCGTTCTGAATTACGAGGAAGCAAAGGATTTGGGGATATCCGATATTACGGCGGTGAACTTGGATGAACTTCTGATCGAACTTGATGGCTTTGAGGTACAGAAAGGGGGACAGACGCTGTTATTGCAGACAGCCGATGCTCGCATCATCGATGTCCAGATGAATTTACGCGAAAGATTTCAGAACTCGTTGAGTAACCCCCAGATAGCATTTTTATTGCTGGCGCTTGGTCTGGCGGGGATTTATGTGGGTTTAAGCATGCCCGGTACCATTGTTCCCGAAGTGCTGGGAGCGATTCTGCTGGTGATGGGGATTTACGGGATGGGGCTTTTTGATATCAGTACCACGGGAATAATACTTTTAGTGGTGGGGGTGGCCTTGATTATCGGAGAAATTTTTACACCGGGTTTTGGGATTTTAGGTATCGGAGGTATTATCTGCCTGTTTTTTGGCTCGATATTACTGCCCATCGAACCATTGATGACGCCAAACTGGTATCACGGTTTTCGGTCAACGGTTATAGGGGTTATCATCGGTATCGGCATACTTCTGTTCATTGTCCTTCAATCCGTGATCGTATCGTGGAGACGCCGGAAAACCGAGCCCAAATATTTCAATATACCGGAGAAGGCGGTGGTTGTAGAGGAGCTTTCGCCAAAAGGCCTGGTCAGTTTCCAGGGTGAAATCTGGAAGGCGCGGAACCTGGGAAAAGACCCCGTACCTGTTGGCAAGGAGGTTCGCGTAATTAGCCAGGAAGGGTTGCTTCTCCTGGTAAAGATTGTTGAAGAAAATGAAGGAGGTTATTTCTAATGGAAGCATGGATAATTGTAATTGGGATTCTGATTGCTTTTCTTTCCTCTTCGCTGAAGGTGGTAAAGGAGTATGAGAGAATGGTGGTATTTCGTCTCGGGCACCTGATTGCGGCAAAAGGGCCGGGGGTGATTTTTATTATCCCTCTGCTGGACAGAGCGATACGTATCTCTTTGCGGACAATCACCCTTGATGTTCCCACGCAGGATGTGATCACCCGCGATAACGTTACCGTCAGTGTTAATGCGGTCGTTTACTATCGAGTGGTGGATCCGAACCGCGCGGTGGTCAACGTGGAAGATTACATGTTTGCCACATCGCAGATGGCACAGACCACGCTCAGAAGTGTAGCCGGTCAGGCGGAACTTGACGGCCTGCTGGCCGAAAGGGACAAACTTAACCAACTGATACAGAAGATTCTCGACGAGGCTACCGATCCCTGGGGGATCAAGGTTACATCGGTAGAGATCAAAGACGTGGTAATCCCTGAGGGTCTCCAGAAGGCTATCTCCAGGCAGGCGTCGGCGGAGAGAGAGCGGCGTGCCATCGTTATCCAGGCCGAAGGTGAGAAGCAGGCAGCGGAAAGGTTGGCTGAGGCAGCTGCTATTCTGGCCAATCAGGATGGAGGGATGTTTGTGCGCCTTCTGCGTTCACTGCCGGAGATAGCGGCACAGCAGGGGTCTTTAATTGCTTTTCCGCTGCCGATGGAATTTAAACATCTGCTGGGCCGGTTGACGGAGCCGTCTTCTTCTGGAGAAAACAGGATCGAATAACATTAAAGAAAGAAACATGGAAGGTTAAAAAAGGAAAGTTGACGAATATAAAAAAATAGATCGAGTATATAGATTATCAGTATCAAATTAAGGAGAGAGAGGGATGAAACCGACTAGTTTTCCTTACAATACCGCCTTTGTGGTTAATCCTTACGCCGGAAAAGGGCGGGGCGCCAAAACATGGAAGAAGATCGAGTCATACCTGAAAAAAAACAGGATTACTCATGAAGTATATTTTACCGGGGATGGAGGCGATGGACGGAAGATGGCCGATCGCGCCAGCAAGGACGGGGCCGAATTGATCGTTGCGGTCGGCGGCGACGGAACCCTTCAGGAAGTGGCCAACGGCATTGACCGGGAAAAGAATATATTTGGTGTTATCGGGGCCGGAACGGCCAACGGTTTCCGTCGCTCCGTGGGGGTGCCCCACAATCCCATACACGCCCTGAAAGGTCTTTTTGAATGGCCGGTCATGGAGATGGATTTAGGGGTGGTTAACAACAAGATATTTTTGAATTCGGTAGGGATGGGCTATGATGCTCTTGTATCGAAGACGGCCACCGATGATAATTACTGGTTGGAAGGTTATCCTGCTTATGTTTCCGCCTGCCTGCAGCATATCAATTTCCGGCCGCGTGTGGTCACTTTTCAATTGGACAACGGGCAGATTATTACCAGGGAAACCATATTGGTGGTGGTAGCCAACGGTAAATATTACGGCGGACAGCTCTGTATCGCTCCCCAGGCCATTATTGATGATGGGTTTCTGGACTTTGAGCTGATTGAGGATGTTGATAAATTCAGGATGGTAAGCATGGGGTTGCTTGCTTTCTTTAAAGCCCATACCGGTATCAAGGGATTTCATAAGACCAGGGCCCAGGAGATCGTAATTAATTGCGAGGATGAGACGATGCTCATCCAGGTCGACGGAGAGACCCGGGACAACATGAGATTTCCCTTGAAGTTTACTGTGCTGGAGAGAGCTCTGAAGATCATATCGCCTCTGAACCTGCATGCCGATAAACGGATGGAGGCCGAAAGGCGTCAAAGGCTATCACGGGATTTCTTTGGGATATAGTTTTATCGAGTGATCTGCTTGAAGATTAAATTGCGACTCGGCATCCTCAAACCGGCATCTTTCAAGCCTAAAGTAAGGCTGTCAATAGTCAGCGAAAATGTCACCCCTGCGTTTTTTTGAATAAAACCGTTCTTGAATTAATTCTAAATCTAATTCCAACATTTTACTTAAAGTTTCAATATCGTATTTAAAATAAAACGTGCCATTACTATTTTGTTCCACATAATCATTCAGTTTAGCTATGGCATCGGCTATTATCACTTCTTTTATCATTTAAACCTAATTGTTGAGATGTTTCATAAGAAAAACCATATGTACCAAAAATATTTACCAAAAATAAAAATACTAATAGTAAAACAAGTGATTTATTTCTCATAGTTTTTATTGAACTTCATTCATGGTAAACATGTCATGATATGTTTAAAAATGTATCCCCTGCGATAACTTGTCAAAATGTTTTCAGGTAATGTCTTTGGTAATATTAAATAATTTAACAATTTCATAAGAATAATATAAAATGCAGAAAATATTTCTAATATAGCTGATATACATTGGGCGCATCGGGCGCATCTATTTATCTATTGAGATTAATTTGCAATGATGTTATTATAAGTATTACCAATTTATACCAGATGGTAAATATGAAAGGGAGTTTAAATGGATATTAAGGATATTGAGATTATTTTTCTTAATGCAGGATGGGTTTTATTTGTTTTTATTTTAATCATTGGATTTTTAGCTATATACAATAAACATAAGTATTTTAAATTAGTATATTTATGGTTTGCTATATATGCAATACACTCTATTACTAGGCAAATTTGTACTTTTAATTTTAAAGACTTTAGAAGCGTCTCTATTATAATATTTGATGTTGTTATATTTATAGTCGCGTCTTTTAAATTTTATAATAACGCATATAATACAGAAATACTCGCCAATGAATGCTGGCGTTGCGATGTCCTTGCTAAGCTGCTAATGAAAGGGCTGAAGAAAAGCCCGGAAATAAGGCGGAAAATGGGAGAATACAGAAAGAAATATGATGAAGACTTTAAGAAAAACGCAGTAAAACTAATCGTATGCGAGCCTTTAGACGGTTAGGCAGATAGCTTCACCTTTTTATCTGCTTTCTCTGATAAGCTGCAGTAGCCATAGTAATTAATATACTTTTTAACTCATGAGTCACCAGAATAAATATCTTCAGTTTCGAAGCAGACAACTACATTTAATTTAGATAATATTCATCAAGCATAAGCTAGGCATATTGGTACTGCAAACTTCAATTATGATTTTAGAAATAAAAAAGCTACATTTTCATTGGTTTCTTACCAACAAAAATGTAGCTTATAACTTGG
>MTKW01009399.1_pt2 | contig 56291 bp, 43 predicted proteins | sample 1042761 | NCBI WGS metagenome assembly MTKW01 (sample SAMN06205366, study PRJNA360243) | anaerobic digester metagenome | biome: Wastewater treatment plant; feature: Anaerobic digester sludge; material: sludge; isolation source: anaerobic digester fed with sludge from wastewater treatment plant ... | reverse complement strand
GTACATTGTATATGTTACAATCACCTACGTAGACGCCAATGGCAAGACCAGCAACTCTGTGCCTGTAGGTCCTGTTCATGTCATACTTGACAACATTGATGGTGACTAAGTCTCCTTTATAAAAATCCCCGCGTTATCTAAACAATAACGCGCAGCCCCTCCCCCACCGTTTGGGGGAGGGGCAATTTTTTGCGCAAAAAATTGGCGGACGCTATAGTCCGCCGTAGTTTTTATTTGGTTATTACGCCTGCTCTGCCGGTGGGCGCTCAAGCGAAATGCGCCCGATCTTTGCGGCGCGGAACTCGTCGAGTATCACTGCCGCGGCGCGGTCCTCGTTTACCTCGCCGCCGGCCATTATAAACCCGCGTCGCCGCGCGGCTAAGAGAAATACGTCGTAGTCGCTCTGCCCCTCAAGCTCGGCGGGGTCGCCAAGCTTGTAGCGCGCGCACAGCAGCTCGGGATAGTCCGTGCGCAGTCTGCCAACAAGCCTTGTTGCAACCGAGACGGTGTCAAACAGCTCGTCGCGAATGGCGCCGGTCATGGCAAGGTTTTCGGCAACGACGGGGTCGTCAAACTTCGGCCACAGCACGCCGGGCGTGTCCAGCAGGTCAAGCCCGTATTTTGTAGTTATCCACTGTTTTTGGCGCGTGACGCCCGGTCGGTCCTCGACGCGTGCCTTCCGCGCGCCGGCAAGTCTATTGATAAGCGACGATTTGCCGACGTTGGGTATCCCCACAACCATAGCGCGAAGGGAGCGTCCGCCCATGCCTCGCGCCTCGTATCGATCGAGCTTTTCTGCAAGCATCTCCCGCACGATGTTGGGGATACTTGAAATTCCGGCGCCGGTTATGCAGTCGCAGAACAGGCAAAACTCGCCGCCGGCGTTATAAAACGCGCGCCATTGCCCGCAAACATCGGGGTCGGCGAGCGCAGATTTGGTCAGTATCGTGAGTTTGGGTTTCGAGCCAATAAGCTCGGGCAGGATAGGGTTGCGCGAACTTTGCGGTATACGCGCGTCGCAAAGCTCGAGCACAAGGTCTACCTGTGGCAAAAGCTCCGCGATCATGCGGCGTGTTGCCGCCATGTGGCCCGGAAACCACTGGATAGTGTTTGATGGCATTACATTCACCTAAAAATCAAGTCATTCTACCGGCCCGAATTTCGAGATGGGGGTCAGCCGAAGAAGCACCCTGCCAAGCAGAAAGCGGGTGTCAACCGGCCCGATCCGGCTGTCTCGGCTGTCAAGCGACGAGTTGCGATTGTCGCCCATGACGAATATTTTTCCCTCGGGCACGGTGTAGGGGAAAGAGTACGAGGACATGAGCATAATCTCGCCGGCCGCGCGCTTGACATAATCTTCCTGCAGCTCTATGCCGTCGACGGTGACAATCCAGTTGTAAAAGTCAATGTCGACGACCTGCCCCTCGGTCGCAATCACACGCTTGACAATAGGCTCACTATAGTGCGAGTCGGGCATCTGGAAAACAATTATATCGCCGGTTTTGGGCGTGTAAAACAGTTTCGATATGACAAGCGCTTCACCTTCATGCAGCGTGTCCTCCATGGACGGCCCGATAACCATGGCGATTCTGAAGATAAAAGTAAAAACAAGAAAAACGACCGAAACCGACATGACAAAGACTTCAAGCCAGTCATAAGCTTCGGATAAAAAGCTCTTACGTTCGTGAGTGGTGCCGTCAGTGGGTGGATTCATGTTTGTTGTCTCCGATAGGTTTTATTCCGCAATTATAAGAGCGCTTTTTCGCTTACAACCGAGCCCATTAGCTCGTGGCCGTGCTCGATATATAGACCCGAGTCGGCGGCGGTGTCCTCGTCAAAAGTTTTCGGGCCGCGGTGCTCGGTGTCCGATTCAAAGATGAGGAACGGAACGGGGTCGCTCGTATGGGTGCGGATTGAAACAGGTGTGGGATGATCGGGCAGATAAAGGATTTTATAAGGCTCGCCGCAGCCGTCAAGATAGGATATTACAGGGCCGAGGATTTTTTCGTCTATAAGCTCGATAGATTTTACCTTATTTTCGACCTCGGCGCGGTGTCCGCACTCATCCGGCGCTTCGACATGGACATAGACAAGCTGAATGCCGTCCATAAATGCGTCAATGGCCGCCTGCGCTTTGCCGGCGAAGTTGGTTTTTATATTGCCGGTCGCGCCCTCTACATCTATGACCTTCATGCCCGCGCAGATACCGATGCCCTTGATAAGGTCGACAGCCGAAATAACCGCTGCCGACACGCCCCATTTGTCGTAAAATGAGGGCAGCGACGGTTTGCCGCCGGGGCTCCATATCCAAAGCGAGTTGCCGGGGCGCAGACCGCGCGCGCGCCGCGCCTCGTTGATGGGATGGCTGCTCAAGACTTCGTAGCTTTCACGCATGATAGACCGATAAGGCTCGTCCGGCAAGTACTGGGCTATTTCCTTGCCCAAAATATCGTGCGGGCGCATGAAATCACCGTATGCAGGCGGGTTGTTCCAGATAAGGCAATGACGATAGCTGACACCGGGATAAAAGTGGCGCACGTCATCGCCGAGAGCTTTTTCGACAGCGTGAATAAGCTCTGCAGCCTCCGGCGTCGTTATTTCGTCGGAGCTGTGGTCGAGTATGATTTTGTGTTCGTAATCGCCTTCGTCGGAGAGTGTGACAAGGTTGCAGCGGAAAGCAATATCTCCGTCGCGCAGCTCAAGCCCCATCGCGACCGCCTCGAGTGGCGAGCGTCCGCGCGAGTAAATCTTCGGGTCGTATGACATTATAGCAAGATTCGCCGTATCGCTTTCTGGAATCATGCCTTCGGGCACATTGGAAACAGTGCCTACGATTGAGCGCTCGACAATGCAGTCAAGGACGGGTTTTCGTGCGGCCTGAAAGGGCGTTTTCATGCCGAGCTCGGGAATTTTATAGTCAGATGCACCGTCCGGAATAAGTATAAAGTATTTCATCTCACACCTGCACAAAAAATATACGAATTTTATTATAGCACAAAACCATCGTTTATACAACAACATTTTGCATAACTTGGAAGCTATTGAATTTGATTGATGCGTGTGCTATCATGAGTACATGAGTTATGTTGCAATGTTTTTCGGCGGTATAATTGCCGCTTTGCCGTTTATATTTTCGGACTTGTGGCTGCTCGGCTGGGTGTGCATTGCGCCGCTGTTTTGGATTGCAGCAGAAAAAAAGTCCGCATATCGGCACGGACTTGCCTTCTTCGCCGGATTTTACGGCCTGATATACCACTGGTTTGTGTACCTGTACCCGATGGATTTTGCGGGATTCGACAATTTCCAAAGCGCAGTGGTCATAGCGGTCTGCTGGCTGGGCATGACATTGCTGCAAGGCCCGGTATTTGCGCTTGTGGCACCGCTTTACAAGCGACTTCGCACCGGGCGCATTTATGCAGATCCGTTTGTTGCCGCGTCGCTATGGGTGATATTCGAGTGGCTGCAGACCCAGACCTGGATGGGCGTGCCGTGGGCAAGACTTGCCGTCACACAGTATAGGTTTTTGCCGGCTGTTCAGTCGTCATCGCTTTTCGGCTCGCTGTTTGTCAGCTTCCTTATGGCGCTGTCAAACGGATTTATTGCCATTACGCTTAAAAATATGTTTGGACTGTCGATGAACGACGGCAAACGCTCACTCGTGCCCGACACAGCCGAGAAAACGCATGAAAAAAGCAGTGGTACGCACGCACCAGCGAGTATACGAGAAGATATGGCCGGCTCGACAGTACTGGAACCTGCAAGTGGCGCGCATATAACTACAAGCAAACGCACAGCTTTAATTTCTGCCGGTGTTGCCGCGGCGATACTTATAGTTAACATTGCATACGGTGCTATGGCACTTGCGCTATATAACGACGGTGATGCGGTCGGCGTGACCGCCGCGGTTATACAGGGCAACATCGCCTCGGGCGATAAATGGAAGGACAAATCTGTCTACAATGCGCTTGACATTTATTCCGAGCTGACTCTTGGCGCAGGCATAAAATATAGCCCCCAGATAGTACTTTGGCCGGAAACCGCGATAAATGTTACGCTGAGAAAGATGAATGATATATCCGAGCAGATTTCAATGCTTGCCAAAACCACCGGTGCGATTATACTTGTCGGAGCGTTTGATTACAAAGACGACATCGCAAGCGGCGAGATGCAAAGCTATAATGCTATAATCGCATTTTATCCCGACGGCAGCATAGGTGAAAGGCCATATTATAAGCGGCATCTTGTGCCGTTTGGCGAGTATTTGCCCATGCCGTGGTTTTTCAAGACTTTTCTGCCCATGCTCGCCGAAATGAATCTTTTTCAGAGCGATTTAACGCCCGGCGACGGCACAAATCTTATCGACACCGATTATGGCAAGCTTGGAGGACTGGTATGCTTTGATTCAATCTACGGGGAGCTTGTCCGCGAATCGGTTGTCGACGGTGCAAATCTGATAATCCTTTCGACAAACGACTCTTGGTATCGCGATTCGGCGGCTGTATATCAACATAACGGACACGCGGTGCTGCGCGCCGTCGAAAACAGGCGCTATATAGTGCGTTCGGCCAACACCGGCGTGTCGTCGGTGATAAGCCCGACGGGCAGGATAATGACAATGCTTGACCCGCTGGTAAAAGGTTATACGGCGGCCGAGGTCAAAATGCTGTCCGGCCGCACGCTCTACAGCTATATAGGTGACGCGTGGATAGCGGCATGCGCACTATATGTAGCAGGGCTCGGCATTGTGAAGTTTGTGCGCAAAAACTCCATAAAAGCGGATTTATAGTATATGTAAAGACTGGTTTTATCAAAAAGTTGGTGAAAACAGCTGCCGCCAAAAACAACCTGATAACCGATTGAGCGTCGCGGGAATTTTATCTGATGCATAACCGAAATATAACGGCACGGAACGCATGGTGCGAACCGTGCCTTATATATTTATATGCCGATGACTAAAGCGGCAGCTCAAGCCAAAAAGTACTTCCGCGGCCTACCTCGCTTTTGACGCCGCAGGTGCCGCCAAGTAGCTTCATGGTGTTTTTGACGATGGAAAGCCCAAGCCCGGTACCGATCCGGGAGCGTTTGTGCGTCGAGCCGGCTTTATAATAGCGATCCCATATAAGCTCGAGCTTGTCGGGCGGTATTCCCTCACCTGTATCGGTGACCGAAACCCTGACACAACGCTTTGCGGCTGCAAGGTCAACGCGCAATGACTGCGTTACAATCACGCGCTTGTCCGGGCCGGTGTAGGTCAAAGCGTTATTTAAAAGGTTTGTAAATGCCTGTATAAACCTCGTGCGGTCGGTGTAAACGACAATGTCGCGGTCGGCGTGAAATTCGATTGTATAGCCGTCGTGCTCTTTGAGCCGGTTGTAACGCTCGAGCGTTTCGCGCAGTGTGGCGGTGAGGTTGAACTCGATCGGCTCGGCTTTTTGCGTGCCGCTTTCGAGCTTTGAAATATCAAGCACGTCAGACACCAGAGATGCCAGCCGCTCTGCCTCATCGACAATGATTTGCGCATTTTCGGGGGTCAGCTCGCCCGGAATGTCGCGCATCGCCTCGCTGTAGCCGGCAATCATTGTCAGCGGAGTGCGCAAATCGTGCGATATGTTAGCAATAAGTTCGCGGCGCAGGCTGTCGACTTTTGAAAGCTCGCGTGCGGCATAGCCGAGCGAGTCGCCAAGCTCGGCTATCTCCCTGTAGCCGCTGCCGGTGAAGTCGGCGCCATAGTCGCCTTCGGCAAGTCGCTTTGCCGACTCGTTTAGCTTTTCGATGGGGCGCGATATTTTGCGTGCCATCACAAAGGCGAGCGCAATCGCAAGCGCGAGCAGCACACCGCCGATGACATAGAGCATTATGTTGAGCGTTTTAACCGTCGCGGTGACAGGCGACACAATCGAGTTGAGTAAAATTAAAATGTCTTCGCCATTGGAATTTTGCGTGATAAGCGAATAGACAATACTCTCCTCGTCGGATGAGGGCGTAAAATTGCCGTCGTCAACACTATAGTAGACGCGCCGTTTTTCGTCGTACCTGAACCGCTCCAGATACTTGCCGCCGTTTGCGACTGCCGTATCGTATAGAGAGAAAATCTCATAGCGCGGTATGCTTTGTATCAGGCTGCCTTCAAACCTTTTTATGTTGATAAGCCGCGTGGCGGTGTTGATGTCGTCCATGCGGAAGATCATAATGCAGACTTCGTTGCGTTCCGCGACTTTGTTTGCCGTGGCCTCAAGCTGGTTGAGATCGTCGAGCGAGCGCGTCAGCTCTACTGCCGCTGCCTTGATCTCGCCGGTTTTGACGGTTTTGAATATAGTGTCAAGCAAAACGACTTGCAGCAGCCAGAGCAGTGCGATTATAATCAGAGTGAATGCCGCAAGATATGCCGACAGCTTCCACTTTATGCCGATTTGTCTTTTATTTCGATTTCTGCTGTCGGCAGACCTGTCGGCAAGCGGTTCGAACGATGCTGCGTTCGGGCCATAGGAGGGTTCTTTTGCCATGGAATTCGCGGGATTGACCGTATGTGAGTCCGCGGAAGGCTCGGCAGCGTTGATTTTATCGGATCCGTTGTCAGCAGTCAAAACGATAACCTACCCCGCGAAGAGTTGTGATAAATTTACTGTATGGGCCGAGGCGTTTGCGCAGCAGCTTTATGTGAGTGTCGAGTGTGCGGTCGTCCCCGAAAAAGTCATAGCCCCACACCTCGCTAATAAGCCGCTCGCGGGTAAGCGCGATGTTGCGGTTGCGTATCATGTAGGATAAAAGGTCGTATTCTTTGGGCGAAAGGTCAACCTGTTTGCCGTCGACATGAACATACCGGCCGGTGAAATCCACTGTCAGCCCTTCGGCCCTGAAAATCTCGCGCTTTTCGGCAGGCGGCGGAACAATCTGTTCGGTCTTTGCCGGACGCGCCCGCTTCATGATGGCATCGACACGCAGCATCAGCTCTTTGGGCGAGAACGGCTTTACAACATAGTCGTCGACGCCAAGCTCGAACCCGCTGATTTTGTCGTATTCTTCGCCTCGCGCAGACAGCATTAAAATCGGTGTGTCGGAAGTTTTGCGTATCTCCCGGCAGGCAGAAAAACCGTCAAGTTCGGGCATCATAACGTCCATTATAATCAAATCAAACTCTTGATTGCGGCAAAGTTCGACAGCCTGCATGCCGTTTTCAGCTTCTGTGACGCTGTGCCCCTCGAATTCGGCGTATTTTCGTATAAGCGCGCGTATTTTTTCCTCGTCGTCGACAACGAGCAGTTTTAGCACGTTCCCACACCTCCGATACAGTAATAGTTGCAATAACACGGAAACGGAGAGCGGTTGCCCGTTCTCCGTTCCGCCATGAGATTTTTTACTTTTATGAAGAAGGAAGCTGTTCGGTCAGCGTAAGCGGGATTTCAAGCTTGTTTGATCTGCGTCCGCTTTCGTCGATACGCGATATGGTTACAGTCACTGTGTCGCCGACCTTGTAATCGCCAAGCAGCGACTTAATATCGGCAATAGACGAGATGGTCACGTCATCAATAGCAATTATGCGGTCGCCTACCTTGAAGTCGGGCGACTCGGATTCGGCAATGTAAACGCCATAGTCGTTGATATATCTGTTATATCTCCAGTACTGCATATAGTCCTGGGTGTCATTGACCTCAAAGAGCACAAAACCGAGTTTGGGACGGCCGGAAATATAACCCTTTTCGATAAGCTCTTTAGCAATATCCAGTGCGGTGTTGGACGGAATGGCAAATCCGAGACCTTCGATACCGGCGCCCGAAGATTTTGCGTTGACAATGCCTATCAGGTTGCCGGCGATGTCAAAAAGCCCGCCTCCCGAGTTGCCGGGGTTGATGGCTGCATTGGTCTGCAGCAGGTAATACGTCTGGCCGTCGATTTCGATTTCGCGGCTGGTTGCGCTGATGATTCCGTTTGTAACAGTGCCGCCCAGCTCGCCCAGCGGGTTGCCGATAGCTATAACAGGCTGACCGACTACGAGCTTGTCGGAATCGCCGATGGTGGCGGCATGGAATGTCTCGCCTTCATTAGGCTCTATCTTGATAACCGCTATGTCGGTCTGGCTGTCGGTTCCTATGAGTTTTGCCTCATAGGTATTGCCGTTGTTTGTTTTTACAGTAATAGTTGTTGCACCGTCTATGACATGTGCACAGGTGATGATGTACCCGGTGGGGTCAACAATAACACCGCTGCCTGCGCCTTTGGTTACATACTGTCCGAAAAAGGCGCTTGTTGTCATGGCTTCCGTCGTGATTTCCACAACGGTGTGGGCAATTTTTGCGGTTATTTCGGAGATGTCGGTGACGCCGGTCATAACAATGTCGGCAGAGCTGCCGGTGTTATAGTTGATTGTCACCTCATTGCCGCCCGAAGCTGTCGAATCTCCGGTTGAAGCCGCAGGGCTCTGGGCATCAGGCGCAAAAAGCTCGCGGCCAACATATATACCGCCGATGCCAAACACGGTTGAAAACAGGATGCAAAGCCCGACCATTGCGGCGACAAAACCGCGCGTTGCATACTTGCGCTCTTTTTTGCGGTTGCCATCGGGATAACCGTATTGATTATATTGCTGACCGCTGCTGTTTTGTTGCTGGTAAGGCGATCCGAGCACAATAGGCTCCGGAGCGTTACGCTCTCCGGCTCCTGTGAAGCTGCTCTCGCCGCTATATCCATTATTGTTATATTCGTTTGACATTATCTACTCCTCCTGTCAAAAGTAAACTGCATTGCTCGCTGTATAGAGCTTTGACAGAGCGTTTTTATCCTTCGTTTTTATTATAAACCCGTCTTGTGATGGTTATATGATGGATTCTGAAATATTTATTGAAAATTAACTGAAATTGTGATATACTACGATAAGTATAAAGTTCACACAATGTTCACATTGAACAAAATTCTTATGGGGGACAAAATAAATGAGCGCAATAAAAAGTTTGTTCGGACACATGCCCGACGGAAGTCCGGTTTACAGCTGGACACTTGAAAACAGCTCGGGCGCAAAGGTAAAAATACTGACGCTCGGCGGTATTATAGCCGAGCTTTGGCTGCCCGACCGCACCGGCAAGTTTGACGATGTGGTGTGCGGATTTGACAGCGTCGAAGGTTATCTCACCGGCGGCGGCTATCAGGGCGCGCTTATAGGCAGATATGGAAACCGCATCGCAGACGGCAAATTTACGCTAAACGGGAAAACCTATATTTTAAACAAAAACGAAAACGGTATCTCCCACCTGCACGGAGGAAACGAAGGATTTGATAAAAAGCTTTGGTATGCCGAGCCCCATTCGGGAGAAGGCTATGATTCGCTAACTCTGCGCTGCTTCAGTCCCGACGGTGAGGAGGGCTATCCCGGCAATCTAAGCGTTACGGTGACATATACCTTCAGGGACGACAATTCGCTTTCTATTGTTTATGAAGCCGATACCGATGCCGATACACCCGTCAACCTCACAAATCATACATACTTTAATCTGTCGGGATACAATGCGGGCGACGTGCTCTCAAACCGCCTGTTTATCGACGCCGACCATTATGACGCAGTCGACGACAGGCTCATTCCCGTTGGCGAGCCGGTGCCGGTCGCAGGAACCGAGTTTGATTTCACCGCTCCGCGCCCGATAGGGCAAGGCTATGACCACAACTTCGTGCTGCGTCCCGCGGAGGGACTGCGCAAAGCGGCCCAGCTTTGGGACGATGAAAGCGGCAGAACGCTCGAGCTTTTCACCGATATGCCGTCGCTACAGCTTTACACCGCTTGCGTGATGGATGGGCCTGTCCCGTTCAAAGGAGGCGTGCCGCAGCGCCCGCTGCATGCGCTGTGTCTTGAAACGCAGTACGCTCCGGACACGCCCAATCGTCCCTACATGCCGTCCTGCATACTTCGCGCCGGCGAGCACATGCGCCACGAAACGGTATTTAAGTTCGGCGTATTCGATAAAGAGTAAGCAGGCCAAAATATACGCTATAAAATCCGCTGCAATTCGCGCCCGGTGCGGCACTCGGCTGCCCGGCGCGATTTTTATCTGCCAAACTTTACAGTTTGTGCAATCTCCTCGGCCTGCTCGCGGCCGACCGTGTCCGGCATAAACGCAATGCCGATATAAACGCAGAGCTCTTTGTCGTACGAGAGAATTACAGTATGGTGGACGGCGCTGTTTCCTTCGCTGCCTTTTGCCGGGGTGCTTTCGGTTTCGGCAGCGCTCTCGGTAACGGAAACGGTGTCGATTTTGGCCACAGAAGCGGTTTGTTCCGGCTCGGCAGTATTTTGACATGCTGACAGCATAAAGAGCAAGGTGGTTATGGCAAAAAGCAGATTGCGTTTCGTGCTATTTTCCCACTTTATATGTTTTAAGTACGCCTTGTCGTCGGTCAAATAACTAATCAAGCCGGTTTGCGCTGATTTCAACGTCGATTCCCAGATCGGTGAGCGTGCGGAAAAACACACGCTGGATGTCGGATGACACATACGGCGAGGTAAACGTGACCGAAAGCACGTCGCGGAACGAGCAGACGCAGGCCTGAATCTTATTTGTCGCGTTGCAAACCGAAAATGAGCGGACATATCTTTCAACCTCGGACGGCAGTCGCAGCACGCCTACGTTTGAAAGTGTCGCCGATGCCTTTTCCTGCGCGTTCATGTATGCATAGCGTAAAACGATGTTTTTTATCGGCAAAGGGGTTATCCGCGCGAGCGGATGGCTCTCTGCACCGGCGTATGCGTTGATATCGGCGCTCATGTTTTCGAGCGTCGTCTGCCGGGCAAGCTCTTTCCCGAACCACACAGCCAAATCTTTAATCTCGGGCGGGTTAATCGGGTCGATTGTGCGCCCGATATTAACAATCGAAAAGAAATTGCGCGCCGACACCGAGGGGAAATATTTGCGCAGATTTACGGGCACGGCGATAACCACCGGCTTGTGCATCATTCGTACCGGCACAGTTGAGCCTACCGCATTCAACAGTGCGGCGCAAAGCAGGGCGGTGAGCGTGCAGCCGTAACTGCGTGATACCTGGAGCACTTTTGAAAGCGACATGTTGCCGCGTATAACGGACAGCCTGTCCTCTGAGTAGCGAAGCCCGCGGACTTGAAATGCATTGACCTGTTTTGGGCGTTTTGCGCGATTTTTCGAAGCAAAACGGCGGAAACTGTCGTCGTCCATCTGTGTTTTTGAAGCGTCGTAATATGTCGCGGGCTCGGGTATATTATGCATAGCCGACAGGTATTTTGTGACAAGCAGCTCCATAAAATGCAGCGCGCCGGTACCGTCGGTCAGCGCGTGGTAAACTTCGAGATTTATGGTCGAACGGTAATAGGTAACTTCATATAAAAGCGAACGCCGCCCGGGCTCATATAAAGGAGAGCACGGGCCTCTGTATTCCTCGCGCACGACGGGGCGCAGGTCTGTCGACTCGAGATAATACCAAAAAAGCCCCCGGCGCATCACATACTGAAACACATCGAACTCGGATATCGTGCGGTCGAGCGCCTCCTGAAGCACTGCAGGGTCGACCGGTTCGTCGAGCTCGCAGGAATATCTGAACACTAAAGTGTTGGCGTGACTTGCGGCGGCGGGGAATATTTTTGCGGCATTGTCGAGCCTAACCCATTTTTTCATCATAGCTTGTTTCATCAAGAAATGCTCTAATTATATTATGCGCAGCTTTGACTTGCGCGAATCTTGAGGGCAGCGTAAAAAAACCGTGTAGCGCATCCGGAAATCTATGCAGCTCAACTTCAACTCCGGCCTCACGCAGCCGCTCGGCATAGGCTTCGCCTTCGTCGCGCAGCGGGTCGTACTCGGCTGTGATAATCAGCGTTTTCGGCTGGCCGGATAGGTTTTCGGCAAGCAGAGGCGCAAAATAGGGGTTTGAGTAGTCGCTTTCGTCGCCACTGTAAAGCGCCATGTAGTCGTCTACCCGCTTTGAGGTCAAAAGATAGTCGGTGCCGTTGACATGCACAGATTCAAACGGGGAATCTTCACCGTGGTCGTTTGCCAGCGCAGGATAAATCAGCACCTGTCGGCGCACGCGAAACTCACCGCGATCGGCAGCCATAAGCGACACAGCCGCCGCGATATTGCCGCCCGCGCTGTCGCCGGCAAGCACGAGATGGCGCTCGTCGACCCGCAAAAGCGATTTCCCCTCAAGAAGTGCGAGCGCGGCACTGTAGCAGTCTTCGACCGCGGCGGGAAATTTATGTTCCGGCGCGCGGCGATAGTTTACGGATACTATAGTCCGCCCGGAAAACCGCGCAAGAGTGCGGCATGTTGGAGTATAGCTATATATGTCGCCCGCAACCCATCCGCCGCCATGGAAGTACATGATAACATCATCCGACTCAATGCGCGGAGGAAGAAAAACGGCACATTCAAGAGGAACTGTCACAGTCTCAAGTGTAAACTCCGCCATGCGCGAAATCGCTTTGATTGACGGACGGGCTAAAGATTTAATTTTGCGGTCGACAAGGTAATTTTGCTTTATGTCAAGGTCGGGGTATGACAGAGCGCGCAATGCAGCCAGCATGAACTTGTTTATTGCCATAAACCCGCTCCCCATTGATAATTGCTGATAAAAGTATGTGCCGGTTTTTATACAATTATATTATACAATCAGTGGCTTTTGTTGTCAATGCAAGCCGCCGGATTATTAATAAAATATGTCTAACATGTTATCAAGCCGCATATAAATGGGGGTGAAAAGTACAGAAAACGGGGGAGGTTTAAGAGATGAAGGTAAAGGTAAGGCCGGGCTCAATTCTTTTTGTGGCGGCAGCGCTTGCGTTGATGCTGGCAGCGCCGGCGCTCGCGGGACTTTATATACCGGATGCGTTTATGCCGCCTTTTCTCGAACCTGAACAGCTTTCATTTGACCTTCAAGCAGTGCATGCGGGCGCGGCGGCAGGTTTTGTTGCAGATTTTGCCGAAACGGAGGCGGAAACTGCGGATGAGGGCGAGCTTGACGAGCCCACAGTCACGGTTTTCAATGTGGACGCAGGCAGAGTTATGACTTTGGGGCTTGAAGAATACCTTATAGGCGTCGTGGCGGGTGAGATGCCGGTGTCGTTTGGCGAGGAGGCGTTGAAGGCTCAAGCGGTTGCGGCACGCAGCTATGCAATATATAGAATATCGCGCGACTCGCAGTATATACAGTCGCACGGCGGCGCACAGCTTTGCACCGATTCCGGGCATTGCAAAGCTTATGTAACACGCGAAAAGCTTGCAGCAAAGTGGGGCGAGGAGACGGCCGACAGCATTTTTGAGCAGGTTACCGCTGCGGTTTTGGCTACGCGAGGCGAGATATTGACCTATGAAGGGGAAGTCGCGCTTGCGGTGTTCCATTCCTCGTCGGACGGAGTTACTGAGTCGGCCGAGGCGGTATGGGGCAGGCATGTGCCTTATCTTGTATCGGTCGAGACGCCAGAGGAGACCGAGCCGCAGGTGGCGGTTTTCACGCGGGGCGAGCTTGTCGACCTGCTTGCCGCAGACGGAGTGAAATTTGAAGATACGGCGCTGCCGGTGCTGGTACATGACGATGCCGGGCGGGTTGCATCGGTGGCGTTTGGCGATGTGACCGTCCCGGGCACGCGGGTGCGTGAGGCGCTGGGACTGCGCTCGACCGACTTTTCGCTTGTCATTTTAGACGGCGAGTATATTTTCACAGCGCGCGGATACGGTCACGGCGTGGGCATGAGCCAGTATGGCGCGGCGGCGATGGCGGCGGAAGGCAATAGCTACCGAGAAATACTTGCACATTACTATCCGGGCACCGAACTTGTTTCACTTTACGATTATATGGGCGGCTGACGGTTTTTCATATTAACCGTTTATCGCACAACTATTGACCGGATGCCGGCAGCATGATATAATCGCCTCGAGAGAAAACGGAGGCTGGATAAATCATGAAAAACGAGTTCACTCCCGACTATAGAAACATCGAGCTTGCCGCTCTGAATTTTAAGGCGCCGCGCCTGCCTATTTATGAGCATATAATCTGTATCGAGCTTATGGAACAGGTGCTCGGCCGCAAATTCGGAGGGCTGCTGTACGGCAATTATTCCGACAAGGTTGAGTTTTTCAGGAACTTTTGCGAGTTCCATCGCCTGATGGGATATGACAGCCCGTCGTTTGAGTGCTGTATAACCGGCGCGCTGGTGGACGGCGGCGCGCTGGGCGCTCATAAAGAGGGCGCGATAAAGGACATGGACGACTTTAGGCGCTACCCATGGGACGAAATTGAGGAGCGATTCTTTACCTTCTTTGATGAGATATACAGGGCGCTCGCAGAGGCAGCTCCGGCCGGCATGAAATACGTCGGCGGTGTGGGCAACGGCGTGTTCGAATGTGTTCAGGATTTGACCGGATACATAAACCTTTGCTTTATATCGGCCGATGACCCCGAGCTTTATGAGATGCTTTTCCGCAAAATCGGGGAGATAATGTACCGCATTTGGGAGCGTTTTCTTGCCCAGCCGTATTCGGATGCATTCTGTGTGATGCGGTTTGGCGACGACCTCGGATACAAGAGCAACACGCTCCTTTCGGCAGACGACATCAGGCGGCTGATAATTCCCGAATATAAAAAGATTATATCACTCGTACACTCTAAAGGCAGACCGTTTTTACTCCACTCCTGTGGCTGCATCTTCGGCGTGATGGACCATCTTATAGACGCCGGTATCGATGCAAAGCACTCCAATGAGGATGAGATAGCGCCTTTCCCGGTTTGGGTGGAGCGTTATGGCGACAGAATAGGCAACTTCGGCGGTATCGATACCGACGCGGTGTGCAGGCTGTCATACGAGGAAATGAAAGAATATATCCACGAGGTGCTTTCAAAATGCGACGGCCGCGGGGGGCTGGCGTTCGGCTCGGGCAACTCGATTCCAAACTATGTGCCGGTCGAGGGGTTCCTTAACATGAACAGAATAGTGCGCGAATATCGGGGAGACGCACTGCCGGCAGCACTTTAAGTCATAGCGACATAAGTAGTTAATATCACAGACATTGTTACGTGAGAAAGTGTATAAAGTTTATTAAAACTTATTGACATATTTGATACTGTGCGTTATAATCAGCGTATGAAGCTCGGAAACAAATACCGAGACAGTAAAGTCAAATTAGACTAAAGGGGAGATTGCGGTTATGTCAAGGTGGTTAAAGCTCTTGCTTGTAGTCACTGCAGTGCTTGCTTTGCTCACTGTCGGTGCAAGTGCAAAGATAATTGTTATCGACAACATGGACGATGTCACGCCCTGGTCGGGCAGCGGAACGGTATCTCTTGAAACCGAGAACATCAAAGAAGGTACCGGCGCAATTAAATGCGAGGATTCTGGACTTCTGCAGATCCAGCGCAATTTTGAGGAGCCGCTCGATCTTTCTGCCTATGAAGATGACGGTGTTATAAGCGTGTGGGTATATGTCGACAATATCGACACGTTCGATGTCCGCGACAACCAGTTCGAGTTCACCTCGAGCGGCACGTGCGACGTCGAGGAGAGCGGTATAAACATCTCAAACGAGTATTTTGAAGAGGGTTGGAACCACTTGCTCTTCACGATGGCCGACTTTTCATCGTACGATGCCGACTGGTCGAGAATCAACTTCATCCGCGCATACAAGTTTGTGACCGGCCCCAACTACTGGATTTGGGACGACCTGAGGATAGGTCTCGAGTCCGACTTTGGTATGGGCAAAGTGAAGGTAACCTCGAACGCCAAGCTCATCGAAAGCTTTGACGACGCCAATGCCTTCAATGTTGACACCGAATACGCCATCGAAGGTACCGGCTGTGCAACCGCAACCGGCACGGCGCCGATTATAATCGAGCGCAAGTATGACACACCCATGGATCTCAGCGTACTTAAAGAGAATGGCTATGTCTATGTCTGGATCTATGTGGAAGATGCTGCGGCGCTTCAGAAAGGCGACGGCCAGTTCGAGCTGACAAGCTCGGGAACAAGCGATCAAAACGAGTTGAGCTGGGTTCTCCATGATGTCGTAGAGTTCAAGGACGGCTGGAACGAGCTGCTGCTTGAAGTCGACCCGAACACCGAATGCGATCTTTCGGCGGTCAACTATCTGCGCCTGTATCTCTTCAGTGATACAGAGAACACCATCAAGCTCGACAGGCTGATGGTAGGTACCGGACCCGACTTTGGTTTGAAGCCTCCGGCACCGCCGGAAACCGAACCTCCGGTAACCGAAGCTCCCGCGGAAGATACTCCTGATGAACAGGCTCCCTCGGCAGATGAAACCACCGCATCGAGCGGCGAGACGGAAGCCGAACCGGGATCTTCAAATGCTGTGATAATAGTCATAGTTGCCGCGGTCATAATTGTTGTGATTGTGGTAATTATCATAGCGGTAACAAGGAAAAAGAAAAGCGACCAGCAAGAGTAAGTAAATAATGCGCGAGAGCGGCATTTGCCGCTCTCTTTTTTGTGCTTGTCTGTAGACGGCGCAAATTTACTCGGCTGCAATAAAAAGCCGTTTCGGGATTGACAGTATTGCTTATATGTTGTAAAATAATGAAGGTAAAAAGCTCCCGCAGGCGAGATGTGTCGAGTTTTTACAGCAATCCCGCCGAAAGACAGCGGCCGGCCACACACCTCGGATGTTTTACGGGCGCAGCATGGCATAAGGCGGCGGGGCAAAGCGTGCCCGTATTTTGCGAGGTAAATATGAAAGCTTTAAAGGTGGCTGTTTTTGCCCTTGCGATAGTGCTCGCAGCGTCGATTTCCGCGTCGGCGCTGGCAGTGATAGATAATATGGATGACGGAGGAGCGTACGGCGCCGGAACCGAAATGAAAGACATAATTGAAGGCACAGGAGCCGTTTCAAAGAAAGCATCGGGCGGTACTATCGTGCTCGAGCGCACGCTTGACCCGCCAATTGATATATCCGAATACCGCGGTATCGGCTATGCAAGGCTACATCTTTATATAGAAAGCGTTGCCGATATGTCGGATACGCCCGGCCAGCTCGAGCTGACAAGCTCCGGCAGATGCGATGTGGAGGAAACCTCGTGGAATATCTCAAAGAGCATGCTGAAAGACGGCTGGAACACCCTCTACCTGTCGTTTGAATCGCCCGGCGAAAACGCAGCAGACCTTGCAAGGATAAACTATGTTCGGGTGTATATACACATAACGGGCGAAAACAAAGTCATGCTCGACGAGCTGGTGGTGGGCACCGAGGACGAGCTGGGCATAACGGCTGCCGGTGTCGAAACGTCGGAGGCTGTCAAGCTTCCGAGCGAGGTGTACGGCGAGGGAGGAGCTGCCGCCGCTGCGCTTGCCGCTATAAATGCGGAGGCCACCGAGCAGCAAGCCGAAACCTCAAGCGACGACGTATCAGGGCCCAAACAGAACGCTGACACCGCACAAGCGAGCACCGATACCCCCAAAAACCTGCCCGCTGTAGCCGTATTGGCTGCGGCATGTTGTGCGGTCGCAGCGATTGCGGTTTATTTTATAGCAAAACAACGCAGAAAATAAGTTTTATAATCGATAGAACCGGGCGGCGCGGAATGTCGCCCCGGATAAGAATCTGCCGTCAAAAGAGCCTTCTGGCCGGTCTGAATAACATAAACGGAGACTATATGAACATAACAAAAGCAAAATATAATCCGGGGTGCGCCGCCGCGCGTCTCCGCGGCTTTGCGGCGGCGCTTCTCGCGGCGCTGCTGATTTTTTCTTTTTTCACTGTTTCTGCAGGCGCAAAAGACGATATAGGAACAGAGCGGGTAACATGCTTTGCGCGGCTTGATACCGACGGCAATGCAGAGGCGCTGTGGCAGGCGATAAAAAAGCTCTGCCCCGACGCCGTATTCTTATATGAGTACAAGATTGCGCTTGACGGTTTCTCGTTTACGGTAAAAAGAAGCAGCCTATATAAACTGACCTCGTTTGAAGCGGCCGAGTTTTGGCTTGCAAAGACATACGGTGCGCCTGAGCCGGCGGACAAGTTTTCGTCGGCTGTTATAGGAGCCGACACCAAAACCCTTGCGAAATACCGCGGTGAGGGCATGGTGATAGCGATAATAGACGTCGGGTTCAATGTCGAGCACGAAATGTTTACCCTGACCGATGAAAGCAAAGTAAAAATAACACGCGAAACTGTTGAAATTGCAATAGATAAAGGGCTTGCCGTATCCAACTGGGTGAGCTATGAAAACTCAAGTCCTTATGTAAACGCGAAAATTCCGTTCGCGTACAATTACTATAATCAAACTGTCCACTTCACCTCGAATGCTGATCACGGCAACCATGTTGCGGCAATTGCGGCAGGCAATGCGGCAAAATCAACCGATCCGTATGCCGTCGACGGCATTGCGCCCGAGGCCCAGCTGCTGCTTATGAACGTGGGTGACATAAACGGCAACGATTTAAGCGATGCGAACATATATGCGGCGCTTGAGGACGCCATAAGCCTGGGCGCCGATGTTATAAACATAAGCATGGGCAGAACGGCCGGGTTCGGCACAACCGACCCGGGCGACGAAGGCTATGCCAGGATTCTCGCGCGCGCCTATGAGCTTGGGATTGACGTTGTGTGCTCGGCCGGCAACGAATCAATGCTTGGCGCGGGCAGCAACATCGATGCGCGTTACGGTATCAGCAGACCGCTTGCCTCGACGCCGGACTACAGCGTCATAAGCGACCCCGGCTGTTTCCCTTATGCGCTTTCGGTGGCGGCCAGCGTCAACAGCGAGTATGTGCTTGAAAATTACATAGAGGCGAGCGACGGCACGAAAATACTCTACAATGCGCCTCCAAACTCAGACTTTTCTGAAAAACTTGGAGGCAAAACTTTTGAGTATGCTGTAATACCGGGCTTTGGAGACAAGTCCGATTACAATGGCATCGATGTCAGCGGCAGAGTTGCGCTGATAAGCCGCGGCACCTTGACGTTTGCGGAGAAAGTTAAAAACGCCGAGGATGCGGGTGCCGTCGGCGCGATTATATACGACAACACCGCCTCGAGCGAGCTTGTGACCATGGCGGTAAGCGATGGCTCGATACCGAGCGCCTTTATAGCGCACGCCGACGGTGCCAGGCTTGCAAATAGCGACGAGCGGGTTATAAGAGTAGTAACCGACGAGCCGACAACCGCTCCGGCGCCGGATGCGGGTAAAATCGCAAGCTATTCGAGCTGGGGCGTCAGTTCGGATCTCCGCCTCAAGCCCGACGTGACCGCGCCGGGGTCGTATATATACTCGGCTCTTTCAAGCGGTTACGGCACGATGAGCGGTACCTCGATGGCCGCACCGCATGTTTCGGGTGCGCTCGCTATAATAAAACAGTATCTGAAAACGCTTGACACTTCATATTTGACCGAGGATGAACGCCTGGCGCTTCCCCGTGCTTTGCTGATGTCGACTGCAAGCCCTATTTATGAGGAGGAGAGCGGCACATACCTTTCTCCGCGGCTGCAAGGCGCGGGACTGATGAATCTTGCCCGGGCGGCATTGACCGGCGCCTATGCATATAATCCCGAAACCTATGAAGCCAAGCTCGAGCTCGGTGACCGGCTTGACGATAAATTCAGCCTGACCTTCGCGGTCAAAAACATGACCGACCGCGCGCTTACATACTATGTCGAGGCGACCGTGACGACCGATGCGGTAGAGTACATCGAATACGGCGACGGCGGCAGCTGGTTTGTCACCGGCAAACCGCAGGCGCTCGAAAATGCGCGGATAAGGCTTGACGGCGGACGGGGCATCGAACTCAACACCGCAGCCGCAGACTACAGGCGCGCCGAGACAATTCAAATCCCGGCGGGCGAGACGGCTGTGTTTACGCTGAATGTCGAGCTTGACGGAAAAGAAAAGGCCGCACTTGACGAAATTTTCATCTCCGGCTGGTATATAGACGGATTTATAAGGCTGACGGCTCAAAGCGCCGGCGAGCCGGACCTTTCGCTTCCCTATATGGGCTTTATGGGAGACTGGTCGGCTATAGGTGCTTTCGACGTGAGTGGGGAGTTTTACAGCGACCTGCTTTGTACAGGCATTTTTAGCGGCTTATTTACGCTGCATGATCTCGGTACAAGCCCGCTTATCGGGGGCGAGGAGCAAAACAGCGACAGATATATAATATCGTTCAACGGCGACGACATGTTTGACTTTGTAGGAGTGAAGCTCAATCTGCTTCGTAACTGCAAGAATGTGAAATATACGATAACAGACGCCGGCGGCGAAATTGTTGCGGAGGGAAAGCTCGGCAACCTGCAAAAAGCGTTTTACGACAGCGATTTGTCGATACTTCAAAGCTCGTACTTCAACATCATTTGGGACGGAACAGCAGACGACAATGCGCGCTACCGATATCCGGACGGTGAATATACGCTCACAATTGAGGCGACAACCGAGGGCGGCGGGAAACAGGTGCGCGAGTTTACGTTCGTATCCGATACTGTGAAGCCGACGCTTGAAAAATACACATTTATAGAAAGAGACGACAGAACTTATCTTTGCATAACGGCATCGGACAACACATATCTTGCGTCGGTGTGCGTATACGAAGCGGCAGCCACAAAAGAAGGTAATGAAGGCGCGCTAAATCAGGCGCGGGCGTATGATGTTTACACCGACAGCAGCAGGGTTACCGAAGAGTTTGACGTGACCGATTACATAAAGGACAACACATGGCTGTATGTCGAAATCGCCGACTATGCGTTTAATGTAATTACCTACCGTATTCCTACGGCAGAGTATGAAGGATAAGCGGATTTAGTGGTATGAAAAAGCTGAAAAAATATATAGCTGTTCTGCTTGCATTTGTTTTGACCGTATCCGTCATGCCGGCAGGTACCCTTGCGGCAGGGGCAGCCGAGCATGTCGGAAATGAGCGCATCACGGTTGTGGTAATGCTCGACGACGGCATCTCGCCGCATGACGCAGCAAAGCGAATGGCCGCGGCGACGCCCTGCATGAAAGTAAAGTACATATATGACACGCTCATAAACGGCTTCGCCGCCGAGATAAACTCACGCGACAGCGGGAGATTAGCCGGCTATATCGGCGTGAAATCTGTATCCGAAGAAACCGAGTATACATTGCCGGCATCCGATGGCACGGGACAAGCGGTTGATATTGCAGAGGGTTCGGTAAAAATATCGCTGCGAGCCGACGATTTGGGCGGCGCGGGCACGGTGGTGGCGGTGCTCGACAGCGGATTTGACGTCAGCCATCCGCTGTTTAAACTGTCGGATCCGAACTCTGCCGCCATCAAAGAGTATGATGTGATGGCGCGGCGGAGCAAGCTAAAGGCAAAAACCGCGGCTTATGTGTCGCCGAAAATTCCGTTTGCATACGATTATGCCGACGGTGACACCGATGTTTATTCGGAAGAAACGCACGGTACAGGTGTCGCCGGTATTGTTGCCGGCAACGGAAAGTATTACGAAGGCGTCGCGCCCGAAGCGCAGCTTATACTAATGAAGGTGTTCGGATTTTTCGGAACATCATCCGAATCGGACGTGTTGGCGGCGCTTGAGGATGCGGTTACGCTCGGCGCGGATGTGATAAACCTTAGCATCGGCAGCGCTGTGGGCGCCGATAACGGCTATCCGCTTGCGCCGGCGCTCGCCGATGCGCTGCAAAGAGCAACGCAGCTCGGCATAACGATAAACGGCGCGGCGGGCAACGACGGCCATATCGGGATGCAAAGCGTGGTAAACATGAAAACAGGCATGCCGCTGCCCACAACCGCGACGATTGACTATGGCACAATCAGCTCTCCCGCGTCGATAGGTGCGGTTAATGCCGTTGCGAGCAAAAACTCAAACGTAGAATACGAATATTACATCGATTTTGATGGGATGCAGGTTCCGTTTTCGGATACGACCGCCAATTATGTAGGCGACGGAAAATCGTTTACGGAACTGCTCGACGGTAAAACGTATAAATTTGTCGCCGTACCGGGGCTGGGCACGCTCGAAGATTGCGCGCAGGTCGCAGACAGCCTGAAGGGAGCAGTGGCGCTTATCAAGCGCGGCGAGATTACATTTGTCGAGAAGGTGAACAATGCACATGCCTACGGCGCTGTTGCCGCGGTGGTGTGGGACAATATAGAGGACAATCCGTCGTCAGTCGGCATGGAGTTGACGGGCGCGCGTATACCTGCAATTTTTATAGAGTATAAATACGGCGCAGAGCTTGCCGCGCGGGGATCCGGCAGCATGACGGTCAAAGACAAGCTGCTCGGCAAGTTCCCGACCGAAGATTATGGCAAGATTGCAGACACAAGCTCGTGGGGTGTGACCCCCGGCTTTGCGCTCAAGCCCGATTTTGCATCAACAGGTATAAATGTTGTCACAGCCGCACCAAACGGCGGCTACACAACAATGTCGGGTACATCTGCCGCGAGCGCTTATGCGTCAGGCGAGGCTGCGGCGCTGTATGCAATGCTGCGCAGAGGCGGCGGTGAGGCTGACGCAGCCGAGATAAGGCGGCGGCTTATGAACACAGCGGAGCTTTTGACCGATTCCGAAACCGGTATCTACTACTCGCCGAGGCGTCAGGGTGCGGGCGAGATCAAAGCTGCCGTCGCTGCGGCGGCAGAGATAGCGCTGCTCGACGCCGAAACGGGCGAGCCAAAAACCGCGATTCCGTCACTCGGCAAAACGTCTGTGACGCTTGAGCTTCTGATCGAAAACAGATCAAATGCAAAGAAAACCGTATCTCTGTCATGCACAGTCCAAAGCGACGCATACGAGCTATATAAAAACGAGGACGAAACTTATTCGGCAAGCATAGATTTGTGCAGGCCCCACGCATTTGACAATGCAAGCGCAGCTTTGGATGGCCGCGAGATAAACATTTATAGCGCGGATTTCGAGGGTGCGGAGATAACTCTTTCCCCGGGTGAGAAAAAGCAAATTTCGGTTGATATCTCGCTCGACGAGGAGACAGCCGAAGAATACGGCAGCGTGTTTGAATATGGTTTTTACCTCGAGGGCTTTGTTATAGCCGATGACGGAAACGTCAAAGTTTCGCTGCCCTATGTATGCTTTACCGGCGACTGGGACGCGATGCCGATATTTGACGCCATGATATATGACGAGGAAGCGACCCCATACTATGATGCATCGTATTTTTACGGGATAAGTGAGGATTTTCTAACCGAAATAACGCTGGGTAAAAACTGGTTCACCGATGGGAAAGATATAAACAAAGCGTGTGTGGCGTTTTCACCGAATGCTGACGGCGAAATTGACAGGATGTATCTTTCCATCGCGCTTCTGCGCAGCGCGCGTGACATATCGGGCGTGATAACAGACTCGGCCGGCAACGCGGGTGCGTATATCAAAGACATCCCTTATGTAGGCAAAACAATTGCTTCAGGCTATACATTCTCGGTGCTGGACATTCTGGTTTGGGACGGCTCTGACCCGGATAATCCGTACTATATTTTCCCGGATGGGGTTTACACATTGACAATCGACGCCTATCCGGCTTATGAGGGATCAACAAAACAGACATATAAGTTTACATTTACTGTCGACACGCAAACTCCCGTGCTCAAGTCAATGCGGCTTGTCAAAGATAGAAGCGGCTCGGAAGTACTGGAAATTTCAGCAATCGACGACACGGCGCTTCAAGGCGCGCTGGTGTATGCAAACATCATCAGCTTTTACACTGGATTATTCGACGCCACACATACAAAAGGGCAGAAAACTGCCGATACATACAGATTTAATATTGACGGCTGGCGGGAGAGCGGCATAAGGTATGTTTATGTCGATATTTTCGATTATGCCATGAACAGACTTACGGTGAAAGTGCCGCTTGAGGAGCTGGCTGCAGGGATAAGGTAATTCAATGAAACATGTTATTATCCATACCGACGGGGCGTGTTCTGGCAACCCGGGCCCCGGTGGTTGGGCGGCTATTTTGAAATACGGAAGGCACGAGCGCGAGCTGTCCGGCGGTGAAAGACAGACCACAAACAACCGGATGGAACTTACCGCCGCCATCAAAGCACTCGAGGCACTGACAGAACCGTGCCGGGTCACTCTCTACAGCGACTCAAGTTATTTGGTTAACGGCATGACAAAAGGCTGGGCGGAATCATGGCAAAAGAACGGTTGGCGAAAATCCGACAAAAAGCCCGCGCTTAACCCCGACCTGTGGGAGCGGCTGCTTGAGCTGTGCCAAATCCACAAGGTTGAATTTGTATGGATACGCGGGCACGACGGCGACGAGTATAATGAGCGCTGTGACAGGCTTGCCGTTGCACGCCGAGACGAATTTGCAAAAGCATAAATACTGCCGACTATAAAAATATCTATAGATAAAAAGGCGGAGTCATGACAAACACAAACGAGACGATTAAATTAATATTAGATGGTGCTTACGACGCCAATTTCACCGCGCTTTATGGAAGCGCGCAGGTAATGGAACAGAGAAAACGCTGGGCCGATGCGGTAAAAAGTTTTGCCCGGCTTTATGGCAGCGAGCGTTCCGTGCGGCTGTTTTCGGTTCCCGGCCGCAGCGAAATTTCGGGCAACCATACCGACCATAACAACGGACGTGTGCTCGCCGCGGCGGTGAATATTGATATTATAGCCGTTGTGGCCGAGCGCTCGGACGGCACGATAAGGCTCAAAAGCGAAGGTTTTGACGAGGATGTAGTGGATATTTCGGATATTGAGCCTGAAAGCTATCCAAAACTATCCTCGCGTGCGCTTATTGCCGGGATTTGTGCCGGTTTTGCGCAGCGCGGATACAAAATAGGCGGTTTTGATGCGTACACAACCTCGAATGTTATAAAAGGCTCGGGTCTTTCATCGTCGGCGGCGTTTGAAGTCATGGTCGCAAACATACTCAATGTGCTGTACAACGGCGGTGAAATTCCGGCGCCTGAGCTTGCCGTAATATCCCAGTATTCGGAAAACGAATATTTCGGCAAGCCGTGCGGACTTATGGACCAGACAGCTTGCGCGGTCGGCGGATTTGTTGCGATAGATTTTGAGGTAAAGGGCAAAGCCAAAATCGAAAAGCTGTCATTTAATCCGGCGGATAAAGGCTATACACTCTTTATAGTTAATACCGGCGGCAGCCATTCCGACCTCAACGAAGATTACGCCTCTATCCCGCGCGAGATGAAGGCTGTTGCCGCTAAATTCGGGCGCGACGCGCTCAGAGGCATATCGGCGGAAGAGCTCGTGCCCCAAATTCCCGCGCTGCGTGCCGAGCATGGCGACCGAGCCGTTTTGCGTGCGCTGCATTTCATTGCCGAAAACGACAGGGTCGCAATGCAGGCAGATGCCCTGCGCGACGGAGATATGGACGCGTTTCTTGACGGTGTGGACGCATCCGGCCGCTCGAGCTTCCAGTATCTGCAAAACGTCTTTACAACCCACTCTCCTGCCGAGCAAGGGCTGTCGCTCGCACTGGCGCTGACCGACACATATTTTGCAGCTCGCAATATAAAACGCGGAGCGGGCGGATATGCATGCCGAGTGCATGGGGGAGGCTTTGCGGGAACCATTTTAGCGTTTGTTCCTTCCGAGCAGGCAGACGGATACCGCAAATATATTGACGGAGTATACGGTGAGGGTGCCTGCATGCCGCTGCAGATCAGAGATGAGGGTGCAGTGGAGCTTCGCGGAGGGATGTAGTTGCAGATAGAAAGTCTAAACATTATAAGTTTTGGCGGGCTTCGCGACTTTTCGCTCGACCTTTCCGGCGGCCTTTCGGTAATCGAGGGTGCAAACGAGTCGGGTAAATCGACAATTGCGGCGTTTATAAAGTTCATGCTCTATGGCTTTACTGATAAAAACGAGCGGACGCTGCACACCTCGTGGGACGGTGAGGCTGCGGAGGGCACGATGACCGTAAACTGTTCGGGCAACAGATACAGAATCGGGCGCCGAAGCAGCCAAGGCCGCGACGAATGCCAAATAATAGATTGTGCAAGCAACACACAGTGCTTCAAAGGGCGCCAGCCCGGCGAAGTGTTTCTCGGTGTCGACGCCGAGGTGTTCGCGCATACCGCGTATGTAAGCCAAATCGGCGGCGGCCGAATCAACGGCCAGATTGTGGCAGAGTCAATAGGCAACATACTTTTTTCGGCTGACGAAACGCTCAATGTCCAGCGCGCCCAAAAGCGGCTTGAAGATGAGCGCGTGCGTCTGTGGCATAAAAACAAGCGTGGCGGCAGAATCTACGAGCTTGAATGTGAGCGCGAGGAGCTGCTCGAACGCCGTAAGGCCGCCTCCGCCGATTATGCGGCGATAATTTCAAAGGAAGGGCAGCTTTACGACCTCAAAGCGAAGATAGAGGAAAATGCCGAAAAAATAGAAAAGCTTTCTAAAATATTGGGCGCCCATGAAACCAAGCGCCGGATGGCGCAGCGGAGCGCACTCGAAAATCTTTACAGGCGGCTTGAGGTCCTGGACTCGCAGCAAAAGCAAACAGAGGCGCGATATAGAAGCGACAGCGGGTTTTTGCCGGACAAAAGCTATATTACAGAGCTGGGCAACATCAAACAGGAGCTTGCGCACATCGACATTCGCATATCCGAGCTTGAAAGGCAGGCCGAGCAAGCGGAAGAAGATGTGCCCGAAGCGGTATCGCTGCTGCGCAAATACGGCGGGCGCGACAAGGTTATGCAGAAACTTGAGGAGCCGCGTATACGCAGACGTGCGCTGCTTGCGTTCGGTGTGGTTTTCGGGCTGCTTTTTGTACCGGCGACGGTGATTGCCGTTTTGCTGATGATGATAAATTACACATACGGCGCGATTGCGGTACTTGGTGCGCTTGCGCTGCTGTTCGGGTTTGTGATGTGTTTTGTGTCATCGTCGAAATATGCGCGCGCAATCGATGAGTTGCTTGACGAGTTTGGTGCGGCAAGGGTTTCCGATTTCAAGCAGATAGTAAGCGATGCGGCGGAGTATCTGCCCGTTGACCGAACAGTCAAGTTTATAGAAAGCGAGCGCGAAAAACTGCAATCCCAGCGCGAGGAAAAGCTTTCCGAGCTCGGCATGTTGCTTGCGCGCTGGGGCAAACAGTCGCTCGACGAAGCGCTGGCAGGCTTTGAGGAGTACAAATCGGAGCTTTCGGCAATCGAGGAAGAACGCAAGAAAACCGAAGCCGAGCTGTCCGGCGCAATGGCGCAGATTGGCGGCGGTTTGGAGGGAAATTCGGTAGACCCTGCGCTTATTGAGCTTGCAAGAAAGCTGCCGGATGATTTCGACATCGCAAATGTCAAGCGCGAATACGAGTTTTTAACCAAAGCTAATGCCTCGATGGCGGAACGCACACATGCGCTCGAGCTTGAACTTGCCGCATTGTATGCAAAAGCAGACCCGCCCGCTGCTATCGCCGACAGAATAACGGCGATCGATTACAAGCTTGCAAAGCTGAGAAAACGCTATAACGCCGTTGAGCTTGCTGTCGAAACCCTGCGAAGTGCGTCGGAGAACATGCGTGAGCGCATTGCGCCCCAGCTTTCAAAATATGCAGGAAACATGATGGAGGCTTTTAGCGGGGGGAAATACAGGTCGATTTCTGTCGCAACCGACCTTTCGATGTCGTATGACGCGGGCAGCGGCGCACTGACAAGGCATGGTATAGAGTTTATGAGTGCCGGCACGCAGGATATAGCATATCTAAGCCTGCGGCTTGCGCTTATAAACCTGCTTTTCAGAAAGGAAAGCCCGCCGCTGATTTTCGACGAAAGCTTTACAAGGCTGGACGACGGGCGATTGCGCAATGTGCTGCGCCTGCTCGAAAAAGCGGCGGCGAACGGCACGCAGATAATAATACTCACTGCACAGCCCCGTGAATATATCGCGCTGACTGCAAGTGCCAAACGCATAAAAATATAGTTTTGCAATTTCGCCGGCGCGAGAGGGGCGAGTATACAAAGCGGGCGAAGTAGACAGGCTTTCCTGCTGACCGGCAAATAAGGCTAAAGCACCGGAGCGCACCGATGCGCGCTCCGGTGTTTATTTTATGCTATGCATATTATTTTTCATGGAAAAGCCAATGACTGCAGCAGGCATGCTTTATATTCAGCCGGCACAATTGCTTCAGGCCGGCAAAAACAACTTGCAAAATAATGCAGCGGACAAGTTGCACCTGTTGACGGCAAAAATGATTTATAAAGGTATTGCTAAAAATGCAAACATGTATTATCATTATAAATAAATAATCGCATAAATAAATAATATCCATGGCGCCCAAACCGTGGTAGCATTTTCTCGTGCTTGGTACCGCGATTTGCAGGTCATTTTTTCACGGAGGAGAAACAATGTCAAAAACGCTTGCACAAAAATATGAAGCGCTTAAGTTAAGGGTTGGCGGTAACCGCGAAAAAATGGGCTATGAAGAGACTTTCGGACAGCCCATGCTCGAACAGCGCCGCATCACACCGCCTGCCGGTCATATAGTGCGCATACTCGCCGAACTTGATTTCGCTATAAAAATGTCGGGTGCGCAGGACGGCAAGTTTGACCGCGAGCTGCATGAGGCGCTCGACTATCTCTCATCGCAGATGTACTCGGAGGGTGTGCTGACAAAGTCGGCATGTGCAAAGGCAGAGGAGCTGCTCGCGCCGCTCGGGCCGGCCGCAAAAGAATACAAACTGATACTTGCCGGCCATGCACATATTGACATGAACTGGATGTGGAGCTGGCATGAAACAGTCGCTGCCACGCTTGCGACATTCCGCACAATGCTCAACATCATGGACGAGTATCCGGAGTTTTGCTTCTCGCAGTCCCAGGCCTCGGTCTATCGCATAGTGGAGGAATTCGAGCCCGAGCTTATGGAGCGCATCAAAGCGCGTATAGCCGAAGGGCGCTGGGAAGTAACAGCCTCTGCGTGGGTCGAAACCGACAAAAACATGCCCACAACCGAGTCGTTGCTCCGTCATATCAAGTATACAAAGAATTACCTGCGCGACACCTGGGGCATCGATGTGGACAAGCTGGAGGTCGACTTTTCGCCCGACACGTTTGGCCACAGTGCGAATGTGCCCGAAATCGATGTGTTTGGCGGGCTAAAGTACTATTATCACTGCCGTGCGCTCAACGGGAAACAGGCGCTTTATCGCTGGCGCGGCATTTCCGGTCGCGAGCTGCTTGTGTATCGTGAGCAGTATTGGTACAACAGCGGCATAACGCCGCATATCGGCTCGGGCATAATAGATATTTCAAAACGCTGCGCCGGTCTGAAGACAGGGCTTATCGTTTACGGTGTTGGCGACCACGGCGGCGGGCCGACCCGGCGCGACGTTGAAACGGCTATAGAGATGCAGTCGTGGCCAATCTATCCGCGCATTAAGTTCGGAACTTTCCACGAGTTTTTCCGCGAGGCCGAGGCTGTGCGAGACAAACTGCCTGTCGTCGAGGGTGAGCTCAACTACTTTGCGCAGGGCTGCTACACGTCGCAGTGCCGCATAAAGCTTGGAAACCGCTCAACAGAGCGCGCACTGCTTTCCGCCGAGAATATTTCGGCGGTAGCCGCGGCGAAAAGCGGGTTCCCCTGCAATGCAGACAAGCTTGAGAGGGCTTGGCGCGACGTGCTGTTCACGCATTTCCACGATATATTGACCGGTTCGTGCGTGCAGGACACTCGCGAGCATGCGATGGGGCTGTATTCAAACTCGCTTGCGGTGGCCCAGACCCAGCTTACCCGCGCAATGGAGGCCATTTCACAGAATATAGACACCAGCCATGTGTCCGTCGACGGTGAGTATACAAAATCGCAGTCCGAGGGTGCCGGTGTCGGTTACGGCGTCGAGAATTTCTCGGGATTCCCGCGCGCCGAAAGGGGTAGCGGCCGCACGCGCATCTTCACAGTCTTCAACCCTACCACAGTCGAAAAGCATGAGCCTGTCGAGCTGACGGTTTGGGACTGGCCCGGCGACATGCGCCGAATAAAAATGTTTGATTCAGAAGAAAATCCCCTCCAGTTCCAGCTTATCGACCACCGCCCGCAGGAATACTGGTCGCACAAGTACTTCCGCATGCTCGTAAATGTCGCTGTTAAGCCTCTTGGTTATACAACGGTCGTGCTGCGCGAAGGCGAGCTTGAGGGCGACTATCCGGTGTACTTCCAGCCCGACCACCGCACGCAGGGAGGCCCGACAAATTATGTGCTTGAAAACGAGCATTTGCGTGCCGAGTTCTGCCACCTCTCCGGCCGGCTTATCTCGCTGCGCGACAAACATTCAGACACAGAGTATATCAAAGAAGGGCAGAGCGCCGGTCTGTGCTTTGTCGACACAGAGCGCGCCACTTCGAGCGCGTGGACCATCGGCAATTACCTGCGCGTGACACCTGTCGACCGCACGGTGAGAATGCATTATATGCAGAGCGGTGGGCTGCGCCGCGGCTTCTATGCCGAGTATAAGGTTGCCTCGTCGACCGCAAAAGTGTTTGTGTATCTTGACAAAAACTCGCGCGCGTTGTCATATCGGGCCGAGGTCGACTGGCACGAGATCGGCGGCGAGACTATACCGGTGCTCATTTACCAGCTCCCGCTTGCTTATGAAACCGACAACTTTATGTACGACATCCCCGCCGGCGTGATAACCCGCAAACCACTGCCTTTCGACGTGCCCGGGCTGCAGTTCGGCATGGCGGTGCGCGAGAAGGGTCTTTCGGCGGCTATCGTCACCGAAAGCAAGTACGGTTACAGAGGTTTTGCCGACGGACGACTTGTCGCGACATTCATCAACTCGTCGACAAGCCCCGATCCCTATCCCGAAAGAGGAATCCACAAAATCAACTTCTACGTCGGTCTGTTTGATTCTGACCCCAAGACCATGCAGCAGGCGGCGACATCGCTGTGCAACCAGCTTTGCTATATGCCGACCGGCTCGCATACGGGTACGCTGCCGACGTCGGGCTCGCTGCTTGGCTTCGAGTCGAAAGGTTCGGTAATTACCTCGGTAGCGGGCTGCGGAAATACGCTTGAGATTCGCGTTTGCAACCTGACCGGAGCGCCGGACACAGCTATCGTTGATTTTGGCACCGACGTGACGGCGGAAGAGGTTGACCTTGCCGGACGCAAGACAGCCGATGCGAAAGTTTCGGGCGGCAAAGTGACCGTCGAACTTGATGCACACCAGATAAAAGGCATAAAAATATCGCTTGCGTAAAATTACGCTATAAAACAACCGGACGGCCTGAAAACCGTCCGGTTTTCCATTTTGCCTGCGCATAAAATTCCTATGATGCGCTAATTTTATACGTGTAAGTTGCTTGCGCTTGACAATCGAGTGCTTGTTTGCTATAATATCACTTGCTATACTTTCGGGATGTGGCGCAGTTGGTAGCGCGCGTGCTTTGGGAGCATGAAGCCGCAGGTTCGAGTCCTGTCATCCCGACCAAATATACGGGCGCATACAAATATGCGCCCGTAGCTTTTTTTGGAGTTTGTAAGCCTGCAAGGCATTCTTTATGCAACTTCACTAATAGCAAAAGAAAAGCGGGGATATACCCTGTTTTTTTCTTTTTGTCATCTTTTCGCAAAATTATAATCGCCGTCGATTTCGGCAGCCGCCGCACCGGTTCCAGTATCACCGGCGCCAAGACGCAAGAGTGTTTATTATAACGCCCGATTATGCCAGCCGCTTTTTACAAAGGGGCAAAATACGGCCTTTTTTGCATTGCATTTTTAAGGTATTTATGCCATAATAAGCGGGCAAACCTGAATGAAATGGTAAGAAGACTTATTTTATCTTGCATCGGTGTCTAAAATCCAAAAATTCAGCAGAGGAGATTTACCATGAGTCGGTCTCAATTTGAAGTATACTGGCAGACGATGTGACATGGGTAATACTCCCTTATGTGGCAAACCGGTACGGAAATTCTATACGATTCACTCAAAAAACTGGGAGGACGGTCGGATATAGTCGGTGTCTGCAGATATGTTTGGGAACATTACAAAAACGATCTTGAAAAATCCGGCGATTTATTTTACACATGGCAATACGATATCCGTTGGGCAGCAACAGAGTTAAGGAAAGCTAGGAGAATGAAAGCTGCAAATGTTAGTCCAAAAGGTATATGGGAGATTATCTAGAACGTTTCCTCACATGTTTACTATTATACATAAAAATGCCTGAAGTTTAATCGCAGTGGAAAGGATTTTTTATCGCGTCTCTGATGCGGGCAAGGTAGGTTTAGTGTTGCATGAGGATGACATAAAAAATAGGCTCCGAGATTCAGAATCTCGGAGCCTATTTTAACCCGCCGGGGGCCGGGAAGTCAGCCCTCGTTCTGGGGAGGCGTGCCCAAAAGCTGGTTGAAAATCACTATATGACGCTGTTCGTCGAGGATGATTCGCTCGAGAATAGGTCTGACGTATATATCGTTTATAACGCGAAGCGCAGCGTTGTAGTTTGCTATAGCAATGTATTCAAGCTCCAAATTGTTGCGTATCATAGTGGTATAATCGTGGTCATATATAAGCATGTCGCCGCTCCACCACGAGTATCCCTCGGCTGCTGTTACGTCAAACCTCATGCTTTGGATGCGTTGGGGTTCGTCGCGCAGCCTTGTTGGGGCATATAGTTTGGGGTCAGCTCCTAACATGTAGATAAGCTGCCCGAGAATCTGAAAGTGACGTGCTTCATTTATTGCTATGCACTCGAGCAGAGCCGCCGCCGTCGGGTTGCTTTCCAAAAGCACCATGTTTTGATATATGTATTGGGTCGTCGCGGTAAGCTCGCCGTCGTAACCCGAGTACTGCCTGAACAATGCCACCGCATAGTCGAGGTTGGGACGTTCCACCCTTATCGGTGGATATGGAAGGTCGACATCAACTTCCGCACAGGTGCCGCCGTCAAAGATTATTTCCGCATTATCCATGTTTACACCCCGGTGTTTTTTATAACAGATTATGCGGAACAAGTGCCTGTCGTTACGGCATAATAATTGAGGGGAGATTCATCCTTGCTTTGCGCAAGCATAGAATACTCCCCTCATTACAGCTTTATTTACTCGATAATTTCAACTTTTTCAATGTCGATTTTGCCGCGCACTACGTCGACGGTAACATCGGTGCCGTTTACGGTTACGGTGCCATAGCCGGTTTCGGCTGAAAGGAACGACCTGCTGTTGCCGACTTTGGCATAAAGCGTCTTTGTCACGGCGTCATAACGCACGCCGGTATATGCCTCGAGCAGCGCGTAACATGCAAGCGCGCGGGCGTACCAATGTCCGCACTCGTATTCGTCATAGGGGTTGCGGCGCTCACCGTCATAGCGCTCGCGGAGAGTGCGCACGATTGTTTCGGCTTCCTCCTTGTATCCGTATGAGGCAAGATGAGCCGCGATGTGATACTCGATGCCTGTCCAAACCTCATCGGAGTAAGGGAAGGGTATGGACGGCTTGCCGCCTTGCGGCCAGGTGCAAAGAATCAGACCGCCGTCGTCTCCGAGCGCAAATCCGGGTCGCTGAGGGTTGGCATGGTCCAAAAGATTTTCGCGGAAATTGTATTTATAGACCGAAAGCAGGTGACTTTTTACTTTCTCGGGGTCGAGTATCTCGCCGAGACCGCAAAAACGCGCAATCCATGCACCCAGCACACCATCGGCAAGACAGCCGGTGCCGTACTGATACTTGGGTCCTTCCTTTGCAAGAACCGGGTCGCCGCCGTCGTCAAATTTGGCTCGCAATGTCTTCCACTCGGTTGCCTGGTAGAAGTATTCGCCGTTCCACAGCTTTGTTTCCATATACTCGCAGCCGCGGTTGTAGAGGGTTTCGTAACGTGACACGTCGCGGCCGAGCGCGCGCCCGATTTCGACCATCGCTTTGAGTGCACCCAGATAGAAGGAGGTGCACATGCCGTCGGCGCCCCAGAACTCAATATCATAAGTGTTATGGTGCGGTTCGCGGAACACTCCAAGCTCGTCAGGGTCCCATGTGCGGATGCAGTATTCCATGGACAGCACGAGCTTGTCCCAGTACGAGGCAATCCATTCGGTGTCGCCCGAAATCCGCCAATCGCGGTACATCTTCATGATGCCGCCGGGCTGACCGTCGGATGCGGCATGGAAATCGTGCGTGTTTTTGCGTATGGGCAAGAGTGTGCGGAACTGCTGGTGCCCGTGTTCGTCCATGTCCTCGTTGAACTCGACCTGGCGATAGGTGCGCTCGAGCGAGGGGAAAAGATGGGGAATCGCCTGTGCGTAGTTCCAGACATGCTGGCAAGAGCCATGGCAGCTTCCAAAAGTGTCGGCACAGCCTTCCCAGCCCCACAGCCTGCCGTCTATTTGCCGCAGCAGCGTAGGCGATTTTAATATCGAGAGGTTGGCAGCGATAGCCTCAACGATAACACCGGGCAGATCGGTGTCGTAAAATGTCCGCGTAAACTTTTCTGTTTCGGCTAAAAGTTCGGCGTGGCGTTTTGTGTAATCGCGCACAACCTCCTCGATGGAGCCGTACTGCCCCGCATACCAAGGTTTGTATGTCGAGCGGTCGTGGTCGTCGGGCAGATCGGGCCCGATGCGCAGGTGTGAATCGGGCACATACCAGTTCATGTGTATTGTGACCGAATACTCGCCCTGCGGGTCGACAGTAAACGGTATTTCGAGCGCACCGCCGGGCGAGCGGTTGTCAGCCGCGGCTTTTCCGGTGACAACTCCGGCATCAATAGTGTTCCAGCGCATGGTGAAAGAATCCCACCAGCCGCCGCGGTAAAAATCGGTGTTTATGTAGGCGGGTGTCTCTGTAGTAATGGCAAATGCGCCGTAAGTGTGGGGTTTATCGTCGAACGCGAGCTGCTCAAGTATAAAACCGCCGTCGATGGGGCGTATGTATTGGTGCCGCTCGCCGCCGGGCAGGCTCATGAACTGAAATGCGCTGAAATAGAAGACCGCGTCGATTGTATCGTCGGTTTTGTTTTTAAATGTATATCTGACCGACGCAGCGGGAAGCGACGAGGAGTCGGCATCCCCCGGTATAAATGGCGAGTAGCCGGCTATAAGCACGTCAAACGGCTCATTCTCGTCGGAAAGCGAGATTTCGGCAAACGGAAACCGCGAGGTAAACGAGCAGTCCCTGAAACGGGGAAGACCGTAGTTTTTGCCTGTCATGCCGTTGCCCGCGCCCGTAAAACCGTGCACCTTAAATCCGTAATATTTGCTCATCGGCACCTGACCCTCGAGCACACGGGCGGTTTTGTGCGGCCCTTTGATCGATACCGCCGCGAACATGTTGGGCTCGTTGAAAATATTTGGTGCATGGCGCACCGAGACCGAGCCGAACGCGCCGGTGCCTTCAATGCAGAGCATTCCGGCACCTATACCGCCCATGGGGAAAGCGACGTGGTCGAGCTTGCGACCGGTGAATGTCTTATACATTACAGTATCCTCCGAGTATATAATGCTGAAAAATCAGTTGTTTTCCATCATGATTTCTTCAAGGTCGGATATAACCTTTTGAGTGGCTTTTTGGGTTTTGGTTAGCGTAGATACGAACTCGCCCGAAAAGTTCATGTAAATATTTCTGATGCTGTCTTTTACAAGATTGAAAAATATGATACCGGGATCGTAGAATGTATTTTCGAAAAGCAGGTCGAGCATGGCGTTTGAGTTTTCGTCGCGCGTGATTTTGCCTTGAAGCAGATTGTCGTAAAGTGCAGGATACATGTCGCGCCGGCCAAGATAGGCCATCATTGTCAGGACCGCGCCGGTCTCCTCAAACTCACTGTTTGTTTTGGGTACAATCAAAATCGGGATAATGTTGGAAAAGAGGGGCGAGTAGTAATTATCCTGTGAGCTGTCCAGTTTGGGCAGCGGTATGATGCCGAAGTTGTCCTCCATTTCTCTGAACTGTGGAGCATAATAAACTCCGGCAATCGAGCACAGCACCCTGCCGCTTGCAAACATGCCGACTTCATCGATAAACGGCTGGGCACTGCGCATGTGAACATTGAAATAAAGCTGCGTGTTACTGATAAAGTCGTAAACTCGCTGCATTGTGGAAATTGCCTGTTCGGTATCGTAAGTAATCTGCAGGTGGCCCGATGAATCGAGTGTGCCGTATCGGATGCCGGCCGCGTTGATAAGCCCCTCGGGCACGTCGACAATCCACGTCATGCCGTATTGGTCTTCGACCGTGTACATTCCGTCGCCGTTAATGTCGCCGGCAACGGCTTTTGACATTTCGGTGAGCTTGTCGAGCGTCCAGTTGCCCTTTCTTACTATATCATGAACTTAATAAATTTTGTATATTTTTACTATATAAGACGACTGGTGTGCAATAAATCGGTTATCACAATCAAAGATCTTCCCCCGCGATAGTTAAGCGCACGATCCACCGTTCCTCTCGACGCGCCGCATATCTCGGCGCGCCGCTGCATACTCGAGACGGCAGAAAGCCTTGGTTATATTATCAGAGCGCGACGGTCCGGTCGGCAGGAAAATCGCCGGCAAACGAATAACGAGCATATTAAAGCATAAAAAGTGCCGGGGTTTCCCTCAGCCTTTTTTTATTCACGTGCGAGCTTATAAATCAAATCGAACGCAAACTCAAGCTCGCCAAGTGTGCAGTGATGCTGAACAAAATGCGTCGTGCAGCATATCCAGCGCTTATTTTTCAAAAGCGAGAAAACGCGCCTGATTTCGCGCTCAAGCCGCTCAAGGTCGCCAAAGCCCAGCGTGGTCTGAATACATACGCCGCCCATAATCGCAAAGCGGTCGCTGTATTTGTCAAGCCACAGCTGATATGACATGCCTGCGCTTTCCTGCCACGGGTGCACACAGTCGATGCCAAGCTCGGCAAGCTCGTCTGTGACTTCGGTGATGCAGCCGTCGGAATGCAGGCTGCACAGCGCACCGCGCGAGTGGACGTGGTCGATTAGCTGCTTTAGGTTGGGCTTTATAATCCGACGCCAGGTCGCCGGCGAGAACAAAAGGCCCCTCTGTGCGCCCCAGTCGTCGGATATATGTATCATGTCGGCGCCGCACTCAAGACAGCGGTCGATAAACTTTTTCGTCCATTCCACCTGACGGCTGTAAAGCTCGCCAAGCTCGTCTTCATATTCGGCAAGATATAAAAGCTGGTCTTCAATCTTATATATGCCGTTGAAATTTTCAAAAAAGCCCGGGGTTTGGACATAGCAAAAACGCCCGCGCTGTTTGTGAAATGCAATGGCGTTGCGTATATCTTTGTAGCTTTCAGATTTGTCGGGGCTTGTGAAAATATCGGTTGAAAGAAGTATGTCGGGTGTCAGCTCGCTGTAAGAGGAACGAAGCTTTTCTATAATATCCCCCCTGAACGGGCCGGGTCCGCCGAAGATATGAGCAAGATCGAACTCGTATTTATCTTCAAACGCAGCGACAGAGCCATAAGCGGCGGTGATCGGCTCGCTGAGATTGGCGCTTACCCAGCCGTAGATAGGCGTGCGGTCGGTCGGCAGACCTAAAATGGCGCATCTGGTGCGCTCGGTGGAAGTCATTTCATTTTTCGTCGGCATAACTGCATCCTCTTTTATATGAGCTTTAAATTTGGGCGTTTGCCGTTGATTGGCAAATTATCTAAAGGCTATTATAACATCTTGTTTTTCGGGTGTCTATATTTGACACTTCCTTTTTGCTGCTCAAGGGGCTAAATTGCGGGAACTTGTTGCAAAAATATCCGAAAACTTGCATTTCTTTCAAGAAAGGGCAGACAAAATCAAAAAAATGGTGTATAATATGCCTTAATGTAATTATAACGGAGAAGGACTATGCTTTTCAATTCTATTGAGTTTCTCATTTTCTTTCCTATCGTTATAACGATCTACTTCCTTTTGCCCCTTCGGTTCAGGCGATACTTTTTGCTTGCGGCCAGCTGCTACTTCTACATGTCGTTTATCCCAAAGTATATGTTCATACTGGGATTTACTACAATTGTAGACTACACGGGCGCAAGGCTTATCGAACATTTTAAGGATAAGCCCAAGCTGAAAAAAGCCTCGTTTATCACGGCACTTTGTCTTAATATCGGCCTTCTTGTCGTGTTCAAATACCTCGGCATGCTCGGCGATTTTATAAATGTATTCGGCAGGACATTTAATCTTGGCATAGTTGTGGTGCCGGATATTATACTGCCTATTGGCATCTCGTTCCATACGTTCCAGAGCATGGGCTATCTCATTGACGTTTACATGGGCCGGTTGCCTGCCGAGCGCGACTTTTTCCAGTTTGGGCTGTTCCTTATGTACTTCCCGCAGCTTGTTGCCGGCCCTATTGAGCGCGGTGCGAACCTTTTTGCCCAGCTGAAAAAGGAACACAAGCTCAAAGCCGAAAACTTTTCAATCGGCGGGCGCTATATGCTTTGGGGCATGTTTAAAAAAGTGGTTGTAGCCGACAACCTTTCGATGGTCGCCGACCTTGTTTTCGGAAACGTACATTCGTTTGGCGGCCTTATGTATATAGCGGCAATTCTAAGCTTTGCTTTTCAGATATATTGCGATTTTTCGGGTTATTCGGACATAGCCATTGGCGCAGCGAAAATCATGGATATAGACCTGATGAAAAACTTCGACACGCCATATTTTTCGCTTTCGCCGGCGGAGTTTTGGCGCAGATGGCATATCTCGCTTTCGACATGGTTTCGCGATTACGTCTACATACCCATGGGCGGCAACCGCGTGAGTTTCCCCAGATGGTGTTTGAACCAGATGGTGACGTTCGGTATAAGCGGAATCTGGCACGGCGCCGACCTTACGTATGTGGCATGGGGACTTCTGAACGGATTTTACATAGTCGCGGCACGAGTCCTGCAGCCTGTTAAGGATTTTTTAAAGAAGCTGACGCGTATAGATAAAGTGCCGTTTTTATCGACGCTGCTGTCTGCAGCACTCACGTTTACGCTTATAAATTTCACCTGGATATTTTTCCGGGCCGAGAGCTTCGACGACGCATTCCATATCATAGGCAATATGTTCGGCCGGACATACGGCGACATGCTTGGCCTTTCGCAATTTAGGCTGACTGTCTGTAAAGTTGTGCCGTTTGTTCTTATTGGAACCGAGATGTGTATGAAAACCCCGCGGATAGTCGAGCTGTTTAATCGCTCACAGTCGGTGCGGCTCGTGCTCTATGCGCTGTGCCTGAGCTCGATTGTGCTTTTCGGCGCATACGACACCCAGGCCTTCATATACTTCCAGTTCTAATCGAAAAAGGAGAACACAGCAGTTATGATTAAAATATCCGAAAACATAAAACCGTATATATTGCTTGTGATAAAAGGCTTTGTGGTTGTTTTTATTGCCGCTGCCGTTGTGTTTGGAGCAAATGCGGCGATGGACAGCTTTCTTGAAAGCGAGCTTGAGGCCGTTATGGCTGCGGTCGAGCTTGACACGGATACCGAAGACGAGTTTGAGCTGCAGGTTCGCAAGCTCGAGCAGCAGGAAGCATTCTATCAAAGATACAAAAACCGAGAGTCGTATCATTATTACGGCCAGTATTATGAGCTGTATAACAATGTATACAGCGCCGATGTGTGGTTTATAGGCACGTCGCATGCCGCACATGGGTTGAACCCGCTTTATGTAGAGGAAGAAAACCCCGAATACAGCTTTTTCAACTTTGCGCTCAACGGTTCAAACCCCGGCTTTTACGAAGACTGGTGGGATATTGTACTCGAGGCCGGATACCCGATGCCGAAGGTTATAGTCTGGTGCGTTGACTGGTTTATGTGCGACGACGACTGGCTGTGGAGACGCATTGATTTTGACACGGCGCCCAATATGCCTATAGACATAATGCGCAGGATGCGCAGATCACAAGCAACCGCCCAAACCCAGGAAGCCGAAACCGATGCACCTGAAACCGAGACATCTGCGGACGAGAGCGCACAGATTGAGTCTACCGATACCAAAAAGGTTGTGTTCAGATGGTGGGATGTGGACGAGACGACGCGCGAGATTATGTCGTATCTTTCGATAATCGCGTCGCGCGACCGGATACCCGACATGGTAAAATCGTGGTTTTCAAAGCCGGACGAGGAAAAATCTCCAGCGACCGCTGAGCAGGACGAGGAGGAAAGCGAACAGCGCGTTTTACCTACCTACGAGCATGAGTACAAGCGCGACAATATCGGTAACATCACAAGCGATTACTACAAGGGATTTATACCGTGGGACGTTCCCTTTGGCGGCGATTCGTCAACGATAGGCTGCAACGATAAGGAATATCAGTGGAAAGCATTTGAACGCATGCTCGACAAATTTGAGGATGCGGGAATAAAAGTGGTTTTCATCCAGATTCCCGAGTATGCGGGCGTAAGGCGCGTAAAAATGAACCAGAACAACGACCGCATCGCAGAGATTGCGGCACGACGCGGTATACAGTTTTACGACTACAATACCGATGACCCCACGGGCATAGCCTCCGACGTTTCAAACTTTTCCGACTGGGGACACATGAGCAAAAAAGGCAGTACTGTATTCTCGAAATTCCTTGCCGGTGAAATGAAAAAAATTCTCGGCAACCTGCAATAGTGATGAAAAGTCTAAAAACCAGCCATCAGCTCTGCCTCTAAACAAAAAACGGGCGTGCCGAAATGGGCACGCCCTGTATTTTATTCGGTCGGCATCTCGCCGGCTGCGTTTTCCTCAACTTTAAATTCTGCGGCAAGTGTCACACCGCTTACATTCTTTATAATGCGGTAATTTCCGGGTGTGAGCTTAAAGTCGAGGGTGGAAAGGTCGACTGTCAGGCTGCCTGCTTCACCGTCCGAGACTGTCCTGGCGATGTCGGGTATCGTGACAGGTTCGACGAAGGGCAGTTTATACCAGGTTTCGCCGCGCTTTACTTCGGCAGACCATTCGAGACCGTAAGCAATTTCACTTCCTGTTTTATTTTCTATTATAAGCGTTATTGTGCCGGCGTCGGGTGGATATGCCTCCGACGCTGTGTAAATGCGAATCCCGTCCAGCTCGGCGGGCAAATCGGACGCAATGTTTGACGGCGAAAGCCCTCCGTCACACGACCAAAGAGCAGCCATGACGCACAGCAGCCCGAAAAGTATAACCCCCATGACAAGCGTCGAGGTCCTCATAGCTATCGCCTCCGCAAAATTTGAATCTGGATGATAAGACTTGAGAAAAACAGAAAAGTTCCAAGGATGTAAAGGCAAACGCAAATCCGCCGCCGGCAATCCGGAGGCATTGGTCGGTGGCAAACCATAAATTATTTAAAATTATTTTAATTTTAGGGGATAATATATAAATGTAAAGCAAACGCAAGTCAAATACCCAGCAGCAAAATCAAAAGGGCGCACAGAGCGGCCGATGCGGGCGCAGAAAGCAGCTTGACAATATAGTAGCGCTTCATTGACAGCCCTTTCGGCATAAGAGACGCGATTTGCATGTGCACGCTAAGTCCCGACCAGCCCATGATAGCCGCGGCAGCGACAGCAGCCGACCGTGCGGGCAGACAGCGCGCGGCATAATCTGTGGCAGCGGTTAGCTCGAAAATGCCGCGTACCAGCGCTCCGACAGTACCGTCCGCACCCAGCATATCGGCGACCATGCCGGCGGCGTCCGCTGCAACCGCAAACACTGTAATAAAAGCGCAGATTTTAAGCATTATAAGAGCAGAGCTTGAAATAATAGCGGCAAGCGAAAAAGGCTCGCGGTCGGCTGTGGCAACATGTGTAGAATTACCATTACCCCCCAGCTTTACACCGAGTTTTAATATAAAGCCGGCCGCAAGCGATACTGCCACATTTGAACACCATGCAAGCACGCCAAGACGTACGTCGCCGAGCATAGCGCCGCCTATCCCGCCGAAAGCGAACGCCGGGCTTGCAACACTGGCTATCGCTGCGCAGCGCTCCGCCTCGTCTGCAGTGCAGCTTCCCATAAGACACAGCCCGAACGCGCAGGCCGCACCGGACGGAAAGCCGCATACCAGCCCCGTCAATATTGCTGAGGCGCAGGCGCCGCTCAAACCGAAAGCTCGCCGCATTATGCCCGACAGCGGTCTGCCAAGCGTCTCGGCAGCTCCCGACCAGGTGAAAAACTCGTTTGCGACCACGAACGGGAACAGCGACGGTATTACGGTTGTGGCGCACAGCGTTAGCGCCCGGATGGTCGAGTCGCGCAGCTCGCCTGTGTGCATCAGCATCATAGCAGGCACGAGCAAGGTGATGAAAGCGATTGCGATTTGTTTCAAATTCCGGTGCGTGCGCGTCTTTGCTGCAGATAACGTGTCTGTCCCGACGATGGTTGATTTTGTGTTATTTATCATACTATCAGCATATTTATTTTAACGCATGGATATGAATAAACAGGTCGGGAGGATCCGTTTCAATGAGAAAAAACAAACGGAATAGCGACAAAAAATCAGGCGTCAGGTTGAGGAAGAAGCTGGCCTCTGCACTTGAGCTGCCCGAAGAGGCGCTGGGCGAAACGCCGTGTTTGTCGCTGCGCGGCGGCCTGATGACCCTTTGGAACTGCGGCGAGGTGCTGTGCTATGAGGACGGCAGGGTCAGGCTGACGCTGCTCGGCACAGGCGGCAAAGTCTTTATTGCCGACGTCTGGGGCGAGGGGCTTTACATGCGCTCCTTCCTTGACGGGGCGGTTACGGTTGAAGGTACAATAGCACGCTTTGAGCTTTGTTCGGCATAAACTGCGGCACACCGGGAGACAGCGGCATTGATTTTACACGATTTTATTAATTTTATAACCGGAACCGTCGAGTGCGCCTGCGACGAAAAAGACGCCGCGGCGTTATATGATGCGCTGCGCGACGAGGGAGTTACCGTTTTCGGCCAGCACCGCTACAACGGCTGCCTATATTTTAGCGTCAATCGCATAGATAAAAACGCGCTTGACAGGGCGCTTGCGGCAAGCTGCGTCCAGCTTTGCTATCGCCGTGAAAAAGGGCTTCCACAGCTGCTGCACCGGTATCGCCGGCGTCCCGGCTTGTTTGTGGGCGCAGTAATGTATGGCGTGCTGCTTTTTGTGTCGTCGCGGTTTATATGGGACATACGCGTGCAGGGCAACGATTTGGTGCCTGACAGCGAGATTATCGGACTGCTCGGCCGGCTCGGCTGCGAGGTGGGCACATACTCGCCCGCAATCGACTATGACGCGCTCTGCAATAGGTACCTCTCAATCTCGGACAACATCGCGTGGATTTCGGTCAACCTTTCAGGTACGGTCGCCGTTGTCGAGGTGATTGAAGCCTCGCAAGGCCGTGCGTCGGCCGAGGACAGCAGGATAGTGGCATCAAACCTTGTGGCAGAACGGGACGGGATTGTCGTCAGCTATTCAGTAGGATCGGGCTATCCAACGGTTAAACCGGGCGCGGTAGTAACGAAAGGCTCGCTGCTTGTCAGCGGGGTTATGGAGCACAAGGACGGCTCGTCTTCCCTTACCCGGGCGAGGGGCGCGGTTTATGCCAAAACCAGGCGCGAGTTTTCGGCTATTGTGCCGCTGGTGCGCGAGCAAAAAATCGCGGTGGAAACTGTCGGCGGGAGAAAATACTTAAAATTCTTTTCGTCGCTGATAAAAATTTCATTAAATAGTGGAAATTATCCCGAATCTTATGATAAAATAGTAGATAGCCGGAGGATTGTGCTGCCCGGCGACATTGAGCTGCCTGTGTTTATAATCACCGAATGGCTGGTGTCTTATGACACCGTACCGTATACAATGACGGAGGAAGAAGCGGCGCGGCTCGCATGGAAAGAGGTAGCAGCCTTTGTCGAGTCGGAGCTTGCCGACTGTGAGCTTATATCGTCCGACATCGAGGAAGGCATAGGCGACGACGGCGCTTACATAGTTAAATGCGTGTTCGAGTGCATTGAGGATATAGCGTCTGAACGCGTTATCGGAGTGAGCGACTCGGGCGCGCCCAGTCCGGCAGGAACAAAGTAAAATGAGAGGAAGTCGGTGCTGCCAAACAACGGTGCCACCATATATGGAGAGAATAGTACTAACAGATTCAATCGATCAGACCGCAACAATATTTGGAAGCTTTGACACCAATATCGCCATTATAGAGCGCGCATACGGCGTGAGCATCGTCAACCGCGATACCGAGAAAACTGCGGGTGATGCAATAGTTATATCCGGCTCTGACCCGGAGGCCGTGAACAGAGCCGCCACTGCGGTCGAGTATCTTAAAAAAATGGCGACTCTCAACGATACGCTGACCGAGCAAAATGTGGAATATGTTATCGGTATGCTGCGCGACGGCCGCGAAGACGAGCTGCGCGAATTCGATGAAAGCTGCATTTGCATAACAACCAAAGGGCGTCCGATAAAGGCGAAAACTGTCGGTCAGCGCAAATATGTGGAAGCCATCAAAAATAACACCATCGTGCTGGGCGTCGGCCCGGCGGGAACCGGAAAGACTTTCCTTGCGGTCGCGATGGCAGTATCCGCATTGCGCAACAAGGAGATAAGCCGCATAATTTTGACTCGTCCCGCGGTCGAGGCGGGCGAGAAGCTCGGATTTTTGCCCGGCGACCTTCAAAGCAAAATTGACCCGTATCTACGCCCGCTCTACGACTCGCTGTACGAGCTGCTTGGCCCGGAGACCTATGCCCATCATATAGAGCGCGGTACAATCGAAATCGCGCCGCTGGCATATATGCGCGGCCGCACGCTTGACGATTCATTTATAATACTTGACGAGGCACAAAACACCACGCCCGAGCAGATGAAGATGTTTCTCACGCGCCTCGGTTTCAACTCCAAGGCGGTTGTGACCGGCGACCTGACGCAGACAGACCTGCCTGCAGGCAAGCGCAGCGGACTTGCGGAGGCAACAAAGGTGCTGCGCGGCATCGAAGGTATTGCAATCCATACCTTCACCGACCGCGACGTGGTACGCCACCGGTTGGTCCAGAAGATAATTTTGGCCTATGAGAAATATTACAGGGAAAGGGAGAGCTCCGATAGTGCCGGCCGCAAAGCATATCGTATATTTAAAAAATGAACAGAGCAAAATTGCGGTAACATCACAGCTGCGTGCCGCTATTCGTGCGGCGGTTCGGGCTGCACTGAAAAGCGAGGGGTTCGATTACCCGACAGAGGTTTCGGTTGTGCTCACCGACAACGAGGGCATACAAGCGCTCAACAAAGAGTACAGGGGCAAAGACAGCCCCACCGATGTGCTTTCGTTTCCGCTGTACGGGCCGGACGAAGATATCGAAATTCCCGAGGGCGGGCGCGCCGAGCTGGGCGACATCGTCATATCGCTCGAGCGCGCTGCCGTCCAGGCCGAGGAGATAGGCAACACCTTCGAGCGTGAGATCATGTTTTTGTGCGTTCATTCGGTGCTGCATCTTTTGGGCTGGGATCACGAGACTTCACCGGAAGACGAACGCGCAATGATAGACAGGCAAAAGTCTATAATGGCTCAACTGGACAGGAAGGTCAAAACAAGCAAAGCGTAAAAGAATAAACAAGCCGGCAAGCGGGCTGACTTTTAGGCAAGGTTACTGCCATAGTGGGGAAAGCGTGGAGCTTTCAAACCTATGTGGCAAAAATTCGGTTACACTTATCGGTGTAAAAAGAAAAAGGATAAATCTGGTATGGATATAGAAAAACAAGACAACATTGAAGTGGAGGATAACCGCAGGACAGGCTTTATAGCGATTGTTGGTCGGCCGAACGTGGGTAAATCGACACTGCTCAACGCGATGCTCGGCGAAAAAGTGTCAATTGTTTCAAAAAAACCCCAGACGACACGTAACCGCATAACGGGCATACTCACGCGCGGAGACGAGCAGTTTGTGTTTGTTGATACTCCGGGCATGCATAACCCGCGGAACAGGCTGGGCCAGTATATGGTCAGGTCCATCAACAGCGCAATACGCGATGTGGACGCGGCTATTTTAGTCGTTGAGCCGGTTCCTAAAGTGGGCAAAATCGAGGAGACAATCATGGAGCGGCTGGCGGAGCGCGGGCTGCCTGCGGTGCTTGTTATAAATAAAATCGATGCCTCAAACGGCGAGATGGTCGGCGAGACGATAAAGGCTTATGCCGAGCGCTTTGATTTTAAAGCGATAGTTCCTATCTCTGCGCTCAATAATTTGGGCGTTATTGAGGTTCTCGACGAGGTTAAGGATTTTCTGACCACGCCCGGCTGGTTTTTCGGCGCAGACGAGATTACCGACCAGCCCGAGCGCCAGATTGCGGCCGAGCTGATACGTGAAAAGCTGCTGCACACGCTCGACGACGAGGTGCCGCACGGCGTCGCGGTTGTTATAGAGGAGTTTACTGAAAAGAAAGACTTGCTTTTTATCCGCGCCGAGATTTACTGCGAGCGCGACACCCACAAGCGAATAATAATAGGCAAAAACGGCGCGCAGCTGAAAAAAGTCGGAACTTACGCCCGCCAGGATATGGAGGCGTTTTTCGGCACAAAGGTTTTCCTCGACCTTTGGGTGAAAGTCAAGGAAAACTGGCGCGACATACCGGGCAGTATAAACACTTTGGGGTACAGAGATGTATAAAATGGGAATACGGGCCGGGATATATAGCCATAAAAGGCCTTCCCTAATCGTGATGGAACATATAAAATGTGACGGCTGTTGCCGGAAAAGCGGCTCCGGCGGGCAAAGGTGGCAGGCGATGTAAATGCTTGTCAAAATAAAGGGTCTTGTACTGCGCTCGGAACAGAGCGGCGAATACGACAGGCTGTACAGAGTGCTGACACCCGAAGGCAAGATATATGTGATGGCAAAAGGCGCGATAAGCTCGGACGGCAAACCGAAGATTTGCCTTTTGCCGATGCTGTATGCAGAGCTTGTGCTCTATAAAAAAGGCGACAGATACTGGCTGCGTGAGTACGAGGTGCTCGAAGATTTTCGCAAGCTCTATCGCGAGCTTGACAGACTCGCGCTGGGGCAATATATAATGAGCCTGGCGGACAGGGTGTCGGTGGTCGGGCAGGAGCGGAGTGCGCTTCTGTCGCTTTCACTCAACTCACTGTATCTGCTTGCGGAAACAGACCGTCCCTGCGTCCATATAAAAGCGGTGACCGAGCTGCGCGTCGCGCTCGACGAGGGATACGCGCCCGAGCTTGACGGGTGCATGCGCTGCGGCAAAACGCCGCCGCCCGGACATGCCACGCTCGACGTGATGGGCGGAGGCATTGTTTGCAGCTCATGTCTAAATAGCGGGCCGAAACTTCAGGTTCCGCCCGATGCCGACGAGATACGCGAGGCGTCGCTGCTTATACCGCTCAGCGATACGGTATGGGCCGTGCTGCGATATGTGTTTACAGCGCCTCCCAAAAAGGCGTTTTCTTTTACGCTGCCCGAAGATGAAGCCGAGAGGCTGGCACATGTTGCAGAACAGTATCTGCTTAACCATATCGGGGAGGATTTCCACGAACTAACGATTTATAAGGACATAGTAAAGAAATAGATCTATGAAAGAAACTGGATTCACTGCGCTTTCAGACTCAATCGGAGACTTGGAAAGGCGTGCCTCTGACAGCGCAGACAAAGCGCTTGGCACGCTGGAATATTTTAAGATACTTGACATGCTTGCCGACTGTGCGGCGACCGAGGGCGCACGGGCTAGGGCGCTTTCGCTGCGCCCCGATCATCATCCCGAGCGCATTAGAAAGAAACTCGCTCAGACGAGCGACGCAAAAAAGCTCGCATCGGTCAAAGGCAAGCCGCCGTTTGGCAATGTAAAAGATATAGGCGGTGCGCTCGAGCGTGCCGAAAAATCGGCGGTGATATCCACGCGTGAGCTGCTCGACATAGCTGAGGTGCTTTATGTAGCGCGAAGGCTGCTGGATTACTATAATACCGACAGACGGGGCGAACTTGAGTCTACATCACTTGACGAAATTTTTGGTCGTCTCCAGCCCGACCGCACGCTTGAAAATAAAATCACCAAAGCTATTGTTGCGGAAGATATGATAGCCGACGAGGCAAGCCCGGAGCTTGCCGAAATCCGCCGAAAAATCAAAGCCGCGCAAAACCGTATCCGCGAATCGCTTCAAAGATATGTTCAGGGCGAAACATATTCCAGATACCTTCAAGACAACATAATCACAATGCGCAACGGGCGCTATGTGATACCCGTCAAAGCGGAATACAAAAACGAGATAAAGGGTCTGATTCACGACACCTCGGCGTCGGGAGCGACACTTTTTATCGAGCCAATGGCAGTTGTCGAGGCAAACAACGAGCTGCGCGAACTTGAAAGCCGCGAGCAGCACGAAATCGAGCGCATACTCGCCGAACTTTCGGCCGACTGTGCGGCGGTATCCGACGTCATATCGCGCGACTACCATGCAATAACCGAGCTTGCTTTTATATTTGCCAAAGCCGAGCTGTCGCTGCGGCTTGACGCAACCGCGCCGGCCTTAACCGAAGAGCGCTGTGTCGAACTTTACAGGGCGAGGCATCCGCTCCTCGATAAAAACAAGGTCGTGCCTGTCACAATTCTTTTGGGGAAGGCAGGCGGCAGAGATTATACCACGCTGGTTGTAACTGGCCCTAATACCGGCGGCAAGACTGTCACGCTAAAAACCGTCGGATTGTTTGCGCTGATGGCACAGTCGGGGCTGCATATCCCGGCAGACGACTCGTCGCGTATCTGCGTTTTCGACAAGGTGCTCGCCGACATAGGCGACGAGCAGTCGATTGAGCAGTCGCTTTCGACATTCTCCGCCCACATGGTAAACATTGCCGGAATTATGAAAACTGTCGACGACCGCAGCCTTGTGCTGTTCGACGAGCTTGGCGCCGGCACCGACCCGACCGAAGGCGCAGCACTGGCAATAGCTATTTTAGAGGCAATACGCCGCCGCGGCGCGCTCTGCGTGGCGACGACGCACTATGCGGAGCTAAAAGCCTATGCGCTTGATACCGACGGCGTCGCAAACGCCTCCTGCGAGTTCGACGTCGAGACGCTGCGCCCGACCTATAGGCTGATAATCGGCTCACCGGGCAAATCAAACGCATTTGCAATATCGCTGAAACTCGGGCTTGACCCCAATATAATAGAGGATGCGAAAAAGCGCATAAGCGGCGACGAAAAGCGGTTTGAGCTGCTTGTCGAAAAGCTTGAGGAAAGCCGCATCGAAATGGAGCGCCAGCGCGACGAAGCCGCGCGCCTGCGCCGCGAGTATGAGGCGTTCAAAGCCGAGCAGGAGGAGAAAATCCGTCGCCGGCTTGCCGAAGCCGAACGCGAGCTCGAAAAAGCGCAGGCAAAGGCTATACAAATTGTCGAGAGCGCAAAGCTGACAAGCGAATTTGTGCTGGAGGAGCTTGAGGAACTCAAGCGTCAGCGCGACAGTGAAATGCTTGGCGACAGGCTGGATGCTGCACGCCGCGAAATAAGACGCAAGCTGCGCAATGCGAGAAACGAGGCAACCCCTGTGCGCGAGGTGACAGACGAGGAATATGTGCTGCCCCGGCCGCTAAAAAAAGGCGACGAGGTTTTGATTGTAAACATCGGTAAGCGAGGCGTTTTGACGAGCGACCCCGACGAAAGCGGCAATGTGACGGTAAAAGCCGGCATAATAAGCACAAAAACAAACATAAAGAACCTCAAGCTCATAGAAGAAAGCGTTACTGTAACCGACTCTGAACGCAAACAGTATACGGCAAAGCAGTATCGCGACGTGGTGGTCAAATCGGTTTCGCCGACGCTTGATTTGCGCGGCCAAACCGGCGATGACGGCTGGCACTACACTGACAAATATCTCGACGATGCCAAGCTGGCGGGTGTCCATAGCGTTACGCTTATCCACGGTAAGGGTACCGGCGCGCTCAGGCGCGCGCTGTGGGATCAGCTTAAAAAAGACCCGCGCGTCAAATCCTACCGGCTCGGCGCCTACGGAGAAGGCGATGCCGGCGTCACGGTGGTAGAGCTCAACTAAGCCGCTGCGAGCCGGCGACTGCACCTTCTTTTGCGGCACGCAGATTTTATCCCTGGGGAGGCATAAAAAGCAACTGTAGGGCACATGCCCGGCGAATATACATTTAAAGGAGAGAAGGTAAATGTCAAAGCTTCATCTCGGCGCACAGCTTTATACGCTGCGCGATGTCTGTAAAAACGAAGCCGAATTTGCGTCGACAATTAAGAGGGTCGCCGAAATCGGCTACAAATACGTTCAGGTGTCGGGCGTGGCTCCGATGCCTCCGCGCTACATACGCGATGTCTGCGACTCAAACGGCATCAAAATAATCCTCACCCACACCTCGCCCTCGGAGATATTAAACAAAACCGCCGAGGTTATCGAAAACCACAAGATTCTCGGATGCCATGCTATCGGCATCGGCGGCTGTCCATACGGGCATGGCTATGACGAGTACATGCGCTTCTGCTCGGATTACGCTCGCGCGTTTGAGGAAATAAGGGACGCCGGCATGGTTTTCCTCTATCACAACCACCGTGTGGAGTTCCAGAAATACAACGGCGTTTGGGGACTGGATTTGATACTCCAAAACACGCCGGCAGATGCGGTAAAGCTCACGTTTGACACATACTGGGCGGTTTCGGGCGGAGTTGACGCGGCACAGTACATAAAGACCCACGCCGACCGTATATTCTGCACGCATCTGAAGGACATGGCGGTTATAAACAACGAGCCGGTCATGATAGAGATGCTCGATGGCAACATCAACTTCGATACAATTATGGCTGAATGTGAGACCGGCGGAGTGAAGTGGCACTTTGTCGAGCAGGATGTCGTGCGCATTGATCTGTTTGAAAGCATGAAGCGCAGCTATGACAACCTCACGGCGCGATATAAGTTTGAGTAAAAGGGGTATGGCTATGAAATTTGTACTTTCAGCGTTTTCCGACGAATTTAGCGCCAATTTTGACAGGCAGCTCGAGGGTCTTTTGCAAAACGGCATCAGCTACATGGAGATACGAGGCGTTGACGGCAAAAATATCTCGGCGCTGTCGCCCGATGAGGTGAAAGAATGCCGCCGCAAGCTTGATGCCGCCGGTATTTCGGTCTCAAGCGTCGGCTCGCCGCTCGGTAAAGTCGGACTTTACGACGATATTTCGGGGGATACCGACGCCCACATCGAGCTTGCAAAGCGTATATTTGAGTTTGCGCATATCCTTGGCACCGAGCTTATACGCGTGTTCAGCTTTTACTTGCCCAAAGGGGAGGGGCTCGAGCCGCACAGAGGTGCCGTTATCGAACGCATGGGCAAAATGCTTGACGCTGCGGATGAGGCGGGGGTAATTCTGTGCCACGAAAACGAAAGCTCCATATATGGCGAGGCGCCGGAGGCCTGCCTTGACCTTATGGAGACTTTCGGTGGAAGGCTGAAATTTATTTTTGACCCGGCAAACTTTATTTGCGGGGGATACGAGCCGTACCCGCATGCGTTTGAGCTGCTGAAAGATTATATTTTCTATCTCCACATCAAAGACGCGGACGAGCAGCGCCGCATTGTCCCGGCCGGAATGGGAATAGGGCGCATACCGGAGATAATTTCCCGACTTGCAAAATCGGACAACCCGTTTTATAATGGTACGTGTTACCTGACTGTCGAGCCCCATCTGAAGGTATTTGCGGGATTCGACAAAATTGACGGTGCGCGCCGTGCGGAGCTTGGCAATGCTTACGAAACAAACGAGGAGGCGTTTAATGCCGCATGCTCCGCAATAAAAGACGTGTTGGGAGGAATAACGGCATGAATTACCTCGCAATTGACCTGGGTGCCTCATCCGGGCGCGGGATAATCGGACGCTTTGACGGCGAAAAGCTGACGCTCGAGGAAATCCATCGCTTTTCAAACGATCCCGTTTCCGTATGCGGAACGCTTTACTGGGACATTTTACGCATATTCCACGAGATAAAAGCGGCGATAGGCAAATGCTCTGTCGCGGGCGAGCGGCTCGAGTCGCTTGCGATTGACACCTGGGGTGTCGACTACGGCTTGCTCGACAAAAAGGGCCGGCTGCTCGGCCAACCAATCCATTATCGTGACAGCCGCACCGACGGCATTTTGGAGCGCGCCTACAAGGTCGTTCCGAAAGCCGAGCTTTACAAAGAAACCGGACTGCAGTTTTTGCAGTTTAACACGCTGCTGCAGCTTTGGGCAGAGAAAAATGACGATCCCGAAAAGCTCGAGCGTGCCGACAGCATGCTTTTTATACCCGATCTTCTCAATTATTTTTTGACGGGCGAGCGGCGCACCGAGTATACAATTGCCTCTACAAGCATGATGCTCGGGCCGGGCGCACACGACTGGAACCGCGACTTGATAGCAAAATTCGGGTTGCCGCAGCATATTTTCGGCGAAATTGAGGAGCCGGGCACGCCTGTCGGTCCGATTCTGCGCGAGGTTGTGGACGAAACCGGCGGAACCTATGAGGGGCTGAAGGTCGTGCACACCGCCGCACACGATACGGCAAGCGCGGTTGTGGCTGTACCCGCGAAAGAGCGCGATTTTATATACATAAGCAGCGGAACATGGTCGCTTATGGGCACCGAGCTTGCTTCCGCCGAGACCGGCAGCGAGGCGTACAGACATGAGTTTACAAACGAAGGCGGAGCGGAAGGTAAAATACGCTTTCTTAAAAACATCATGGGCCTGTGGCTCGAACAGGAGTCGCGCCGCCAGTGGGCGAGAGAGGGCAAAAGCTATACTTACGACGAGCTGTCCGATATGGCGGTCGCGTCCGAGCCGCTGCGCTCGCTTATCGACCCGTCCGACCCCGTATTTATCGCGCCGGGGGATATGCCGCGCAGGATAGCCGAATACTGCAAGTCGACCGGCCAGCCCGTACCGGAAACGCCGGGCCAGATCGTGCGCTGCATATTCGACAGCCTTGCACTTTGCTATCGTTACACTGCCGACCTTATCGACAGTATTTTGGGCAGACGCACGCCATATATACACATCGTTGGTGGCGGCGTGAAAGAGGCTCCGCTGTGCGGGTTTGCCGCGTCCGCATGTGGCCGTCCCGTTTATGCCGGCCCCGTCGAGGCAACCGCTATCGGAAACATTGCACTTCAGGCAATTGCATCAGGCGAGCTGAAAAATGTGGCGGAGGCCCGCGAGTGTGTCCGCAGGTCTTTTGAGGTAAAAGAATACCTCCCGCAGGATACCGACATGTGGGAACAGGGCTACGAGAAGTTCAAAAAACTCATAAGCAAAAATATATAGATTGAAAGGGCATTTGTATGGATATCAAAAGCGCATACGATTACGCGCGTCAAGTGTATGGCAAGCTCGGTGTTGACACCGACGCGGCGATAGAGCGCGTGAAAAACATCCCCATTTCGATGCACTGCTGGCAGGGCGACGATGTTCGCGGTTTTGAAAATCCCGAAGGAGATTTGACGGGCGGGATTCAGACCACCGGTAACTATCCGGGCCGCGCAACTACCATAGCTCAGCTTAAAGCCGACTTTGAGAAAGCTGCGTCTTACATACCGGGTAAAAAGCGCATCAGCCTGCATGCCATATATCTCGACAATCTGGGCGAAAAGGTCGAACGCGACGCAATTGAGTACAAGCACTTTGCAGGCTGGGTCGAGTGGGCAAAGGAAAAAGGCTTCGGCATTGACTTTAACCCCACCTTCTTCTCCCATCCGTTGAGCGCCGACGGCCTTACGCTCAGCCATCCCGATCCCGAAGTGCGCAAGTTTTGGATAAATCACGGCATAGCTTGTCGCAAAATAGCCGAGGAGATCGGCCGCGAGCTGGGTAACACTGTTATAACAAACTACTGGATTCCCGACGGATTCAAGGACATCCCGGTCGACAGATATGCGGCGCGCGCCAGACTTGTGGAGGCCTATGACGAGATATTCGCGGGCGCGGGCGACAGAAAATACAACCGCAATGCGGTCGAGTCCAAACTGTTCGGCATCGGCGCCGAGAGCTGTACAATAGGCTCGCACGAATTTTACATGGGATACGCCTCCACTCGCAAGGGAATACTGCTGACACTGGACGCCGGTCATTTCCATCCGACCGAGGTCATATCAGACAAAATCTCGTCGGCCCTGCTTTTCTGCGATGAGATTCTGCTGCATGTATCCCGCCCTGTGCGCTGGGACAGCGACCATGTCGTTATATTCGACGACGAGCTGAAAAACATTGCGCTCGAGATTCTGCGCGGCAACTTTGAGGACAGAGTACATGTCGGTCTCGACTTCTTTGACGCCTCTATCAACCGCATCGCAGCATGGGTCATTGGCACTCGCAACATGCAGAAGGCGCTGCTTTACGCTGCGCTCGAGCCGACCGAGAAACTCAAGAGTCTCGAGCTTGAAGGCGACTTCACCTCGCGGCTTGCATTGCTTGAGGAGCTTAAATCCTATCCGTTTCAGGCGGTTTGGGACTGGTACTGCGAAACCGAGGGCGTGCCGGTCCGAGACGGCTGGCTTGACGGCGTAAAAGCATACGAGCGCGATGTGCTGTCGGCCAGATAAATATATTTTTAAAAAAGTGAAAGCTATTTTTTAGAAAGTGAAAGCATGAAATTTGAGAATACCGCAGTTTATAATGTAGATGGTGCGATCCGCGGCATGCGAAACCCGCTGTCCTCGTGGCACCGCTCCGACTCCGAATGGCGCGACGGCGTTTTCGTTATCGGAGAGGCTGACCTGATATTGGCAAAGAAACTCATTGCCGGGGGTACAGAGCACCGCAAGTTCCTGCGGCAGATATTCGTATCGGTTGACATCACCGCACCTATTTACTGGTGGAGTGAGTTTGATACCTACAAAGTGGGCACCGCTGCAAATTCCACATCGACGATGCACACGCTTGCCAAATGGCCTATCACGCCTGATATGTTCGAGCGTGACGATCCCGCTATCGAAGGCGACGAGGAGTATTGGCAAAACCTTTGCGCCGAGCTTGAGAAGCTGCGTCAAAAGTACAACGAAACGGAGGATTACGCATACTTTAGGGCGCTCAAACAGAGGCTTCCCACCGCGTTCCTTCAAAAGCGCACGGTGTCGATGAATTATGAGGTAGTACTCAACATACTTCGCCAGAGAACAAATCACCGGCTGCGCGAGTGGTCACGCGACTTTGTCGCATGGGCGCGCTCGCTGCCCTATCAGGAGCTATTGACGCTTCCGGAAAAAGAATAAAAATATGCCGCCCTCCCCGGCCAGCTCCGGCGGGCGGCTTTTTCTGCTCGGTAAAATCAACAGTGTTGTGGGTTGTTATTGACACGCGCCCACAAAACCGCTATAATTCCCGCACGACAAAGCGAGGAGACGAAATATGGATAAGCCCTACTACACCGCATACGAGCAGCGTTATCGCGCGGTATATAAAGCCGGCGCAAAATACTGGGGATTTGCGCCGGACAATGCCGACCTGAACAGCTGCTCTCCGAATGGGTGAACGAAAACAAGCTTTTTGGCAAGCACATAGTCGAGTTTGCCTGCGGAGAGGGTGGTGCGGCCGCAATCCTTTGCGGACTCGGATGCATATATACCGGCGCGGACTGCGCGCCCTCGGCGCTCGGGCGCACCGCCGAAACGATTGCGGGGTATCCGGACGCGACGCTGCTACGGCTCGACCTCACACGCGAGCGGCTGGAGGGTGTGTTCGATGCGGCGCTTGACATAATGGGGCTGCACATGCTCGTGACCGACTCGGACCGCGCGGCGTATCTCGCCAATATGCGCGCCTGTCTTCTCCCCGGCGTGCCCGCGCTGTTTTTGTTTGAAAACTACCGCGAAAACTTCTACTCGGGTGATGTAAAAACGTTAGACGACTGGATAAACATAACCGGCGAAAGCGATTATACCACTCCGCGGCCGCGGACGGTGAAAAGCGGAGGGAAGGATATCACCGTCGAGATACCGTTTTTGCCGTCCCGCCCAAAAACTCGCGATGGCTACATAGAGGAGCTTGAGCGCGCGGGATTTGCCGTCGTGCGGTTTGAAGTATGCAAGGAAAACCCGTACTGCTCGTTTGCGGCGCACATTTATGCGCGGAGGATATAACAAAAACAAAACAGCCGGCAGGGAGTCATCCCAACCGGCTGTATTATTATTTATAGGTTATAAGCTCACGCCGCAGCAGGCGTCGGATTATTCCTCGCCGTTGTCGCTATACAGCTCGCCGAGCTTGGCAAATCTGCGGTAGCGTGCCTTAGCCTGCTTTTCAGCCTGCTCGAACAGCTCCTTGGCGCGCTCGGGCATCGAGCGGGCAAGTGCGCTGTAGCGGGTCTCGCTGAGGATGAAGTCGGTGTAAGACGACTTGGGTTCCTTGGAGTCGAGCGTGAAGGGCTGCTCATTTGCCGGGTTGAAACGGAAGTTGATCCAGTATCCGGCTTCGACAGCTTTCTTGGTTTCGGCCATGCTGTTGACCATGCCGCCCTTGATACCGTGG
>MTKW01001990.1_pt1 | contig 56559 bp, 59 predicted proteins | sample 1042761 | NCBI WGS metagenome assembly MTKW01 (sample SAMN06205366, study PRJNA360243) | anaerobic digester metagenome | biome: Wastewater treatment plant; feature: Anaerobic digester sludge; material: sludge; isolation source: anaerobic digester fed with sludge from wastewater treatment plant ... | reverse complement strand
GGTCAAAAACGAACTGGCGTTTCCTTAAATAGGGGGGTCAAAATTGAGTCGGCGAATACAATCAGAAGCCAGCTAAAACAAAAATGCCTCCTGAATTTCGCGATACGATCAAATCTCCTGCGGCAGTTGTCATACCTTTGGCAATCTACCGTTAACATGCCAGTTAAGAGTGATAGCTATTCGGATGATCGCAAAAAATCCAACGTTTAGAGCAATCAAAAAAGAGAGCTCGTATCTGCTCTTCGTGCTGGCGCTGGACCCGCACCTACAGAAGATGGCTGAGTTGGCCGACCGGGTGTTCTGCATCTAACAGCGAGCAGGCGAAAGGCCGAGGCCAAGACTACGAGAGCCCAGAGAACGCTGGAGGCATACTCATGAGATAGCCAAGAGAGGGACATGGGGTGCGTTGTTTGACTGTCTTTGTCAGATAGTAGTGCGGTCTTTATCAAAAGTGAATTGTTTCTTAAGTCCTTTATCCTGGAGATATTTTTCGTGGCAAATAATGTCAATATTAGATTCTAAAATTTCCATCAGATGCCCCTCGAATGAACTCGGCTTGGCTTTCTCAAGGAGATTTTTTGCTATTAATTTTTTGTACATAGAAAATAATATTGTATTTTGTATTAAAGAGTCGTATCTCCAAGTTACATATTTATGGCGTATCGCGTTTACGCTCGTTTTAATCCGGAGATCTTTATATTCTGGCACATTCCAAGATATTACTGGCCTATAAGTAAGTAGTATCTCTGTTTTTAAAGGTGCAGGATAGACAAATACTTTTTCAAAATTCCACAGTTTTTCGATACCAGGAAGATCAGATTCGCAACAAGTGCCTATCCAGTTTTGATCTTCCCCAAGTTTATGGGCATTAATTAACGCTGTTCCAAAAGAGATCTTTTCTCTCCATTCAACATCTCCATATGCGATTCCGGCACGCAAAGGTAGCGAATTATTGATTCCATTATTCAACATGTCCTTAGAAAATTTTATCAATCTTTCTAGACCTTCATTATTAGGCTCAACACCAACAAATACTGTATCTGATACGAACTGATAATGAGAAATATCGTGGTTATCAATTTCTCTTTCTACAAGTTTGGTCCAAGAATCGACTCTCTTTGCTCTTTCTTCAGGCGTAAATCTTGCGCTCTCTTCCGAAGTTAAATTTTTTTCTTCATCTGGCGTTAGTTCACTGACCATATCGCTAAACCCAAGAACGTCCCCTACATAGCAATACATCTTTTCCATAGAGTTCTTTCCGAATTTACTAGGTAATAAAAGTGTTATGTCGTTTACAAGCGCAAGCAGAGATATAGGATCTTATGACATATAAACTCATATAAACTGTAAAATAGGGTTGACATCCCGGTCCGGGCGTTTTATTTAAAGACAAAAAGATATTAATTGGATTTTTTTCCGTCTGTCCTCCATGTGGTGAGCTCTTGAGCATTACGATTTCATCACATAGGCACAAAATCGGGATGAACAGTGGCCTTGGGTTTTGTCCGCAGGAGACGGCGAAGGGCCACTATTATGGGCGTCTATCTGCCACTATCAAATGAACCCATAACCCAGATCGGAAAACAAAATCCTTTTATCTTCTCCCTGCCTTTCGTACTGGCATGTTTAAGATCGGCTTTGTCAAGCTCGGCAACATAGCCACCTCTACGGCTATTGATCTGTCTCTGGATGAGATCGCAGAGAGAACGGACATAGAGTTCAAGATCATCAGCTTCGGCCCCAAGATGACAGAGAAGGAGGGACGGGCAGCAGAGGAGCTCAAGTCCTGGCAGCCTCAAATGGTGGTCATCAGCAGCCCAAATGCCGCTACTGCAGGCCCCACTGCAGCCCGGGAGATGTTCAGAGGAACTCCCACCATTGTCGTCTCCGACGGCCCGAGCAAAAAGGAGGCTCGTGAGGCCCTATCTGCTGAGGGCTTCGGCTACATCATCCTTCCCATGGATCCTCTCATCGGGGCGAAGAGGGAGTTTCTCGATCCAGCGGAGATGGCCCTTTTCAACTCCGATGCCCTGCGCGTCCTTGCAGCCTGTGGAGCCATCCGCCTGGTGCAAGAGGAGCTGGACGTGGCTGTTGCCAGCATCAGCTCCGGCCAGGCCAAGCTGCCGGCAATTCTGGCCACCCCTGAGAAATGTGTCGAACGGATGCACTTCTCCAGCCCCTATGCCCGGGCCAAAGCCATTGGCGCCCTTTATATAGCTCAGACGGTGGCCAGTATAGATGCCGCTGCCTGCTTCCGCTTAAAGGAGCTGGAGGCCATTGCCCTCACCGCCGCTGCTGGGCATGAGGTGATGCGGGCTGCAGCCCGCCTGGCCGATGAGGCCAGGGAGATGGAGAAGGCGAATGATACTGTATCTCGCCATCCCCATGCCCGGACGGGAGAGCTGATGCAGAAGGTGGGCCTACTGGATAAGCCGGAGAGGGCCTAGGCTGAGAGCTTGGGCTGAGAGTCCGGGCTGAAAATCTGGGCTGAGGGCCTGGGCAGGTACTTTCGCCCCGCATGCATTTGCTCTAAATAGCATCAAAGGAGGATCTCCACTATAATTAAAGGAAGAATTGCGGCCCTGCTCCTTACACGCTTCAGGAGAAAGAGGGCTGCCTTCCAACCTCTCTTCTCTACGGAAAGAGATAAAGCATCCTAATATCTCCCTGATAACAATGGCTCTGCTGGAGATCAAAGGAGTATATAAGAAATTCTTTGCAGATGGCAAGGAGATGGAGGCCCTGCATGACGTCAATCTGACGGTTGCAGACAATCAATTTATCTGCTTCATAGGCCCCTCAGGGTGCGGTAAGACCACATTGCTTCGGATAGTGGCCGGCCTGGAGTTGCCGACCGCCGGCACAGTCACAATAGATGGCAAGCCCATAACCGGTCCCTCCCCGGAGAGGGGTATGGTCTTTCAGGAGTACTCCCTCTTTCCCTGGCGAACCATCCTCGATAATACCATCTTCGGCCTGGAGCTCAAGGGCATGGACAAGGTCAAGAGAGGTTATAAAGGGAGACAGTATCTGAAGATGGTCGGTCTGCAGGGCTTTGAGAACCGCTATCCTCATGAGCTTTCCGGGGGGATGAAGCAGAGGGTGGCTATAGCCAGAACCCTGGTCAATGATCCCAAGGCCATTCTGATGGATGAGCCCTTCGGGGCCCTGGACGCTCAGACCCGCAATACAATGCAGTCTGAGCTGCTCAGAATCTGGGAAGAGGAGAAGAAGACGGTACTATTCGTCACTCATAGCGTCGATGAGGCCATATATCTGGCGGACGCCATAGTGATCATGTCCGCCCGGCCGGGGAGGATAAAGGATATAATCGATATTCCTCTGCCCAGGCCCAGGAGCAGAACCAGCACTGAGGTCAATCAGATAAGGAATAGCATCCTCTCTGACCTCCGCTCGGAGATTGCCAGCCGCTGAGGATATGATTTTATATTGCAGAAGAGGACTACTTCTCACTCCATTTTTTAACAGGTGAGGCAGTTGACGGGATCGAGATGGATGGAGCTTCCACGCATCGTTGCCGTGGGAAGCGGGGCATTATTGGAGCTGCCTGAGATCTGCTCTTATCTTCATCTAAAGGGTCCCGGACTCATCATCACCGGCCCTCATACCGATGATGTTGTAGGAAAGAGGATCCTTTCGTTATTGGAGGAGGAGGGCTTTCAGATCCAGACCCTTGTCTCTTCCGACTCAAAGCTGGAGGAGGTCGATCGCGCAGAGGCTGTGGCCAGGGAGATCGAGGCCAACTTCCTGATTGGCGCAGGCGGCGGCAGATCGATCGATATCGCCAAGATCACCTCCATGAGGACGAATATCCCCTTCCTCTCCCTGCCCACAGCCGCCTCCCATGACGGCATCTGCTCCTCCCAGGCCTCCCTGACAGTCAATGGGGAAGCAGTATCCCTTCCCGCTCAATCCCCCCTCTCCATCATCGCCGATACCCGGATAATAGCTCAGGCCCCGGCCAGGCTCCTTGCCGCAGGCTGTGGGGACATCATCTCCAACTACACTGCCATCCTGGACTGGCGGCTCGCCCACCGGTTGAGGGATGAGGAGCTGAGCGAGTATGCCTCCGCTCTCTCGGCCATGACCGCCAAGATGATCGTCGAGCGTGCCTCCGATATCAGGCCGGGCCTGGAGGAGTCGGCCAAGATTGTAGTAAAGGCTCTGATCTCCAGCGGAGTGGCGATGAGCATCGCCGGCTCATCCCGCCCGGCCAGCGGCTCAGAGCACAAGTTCGCCCATTCTGTCAACCGCATAGCACCGGGAAGAGCCCTGCACGGCGAGCTCTGCGGCCTGGGCACCATAATGATGATGTATCTGCACGGCAAAGATTGGAGGATGATAAAAGAGGCCCTTATCCAGGTGGGAGCACCCACCACCGCCGGCCAGATCGGGCTGGATGCGGAGACTGTGGTTGAGGCCCTGGTCAATGCCCATAAGGTTCGCCCGGAGCGCTATACCATCCTGGATTCAGGGCTCAATCGGGTGGCCGCCGCCAGGGCGGCCGAGGCCACAGGGGTGATTTAGCAGAGGAGGCGGTGAGCTCAATAATAAAAAAACAAATTGTTGAAGATCTAATGAAAAATGATAATAATCATATAATTATGATAAAAATAAAAATATCGCTAAGAATATAAATATAAGAACATTATTAATAATCAATTTATAATCAAAAAGGAGGATAAGATATGTCCGAGGCATCTACCCAAATCACATTGATTGGAACAAAACTTGCCAGCATTGGCATGGAGTTCACCTTCATGGGCCCCACTCCGGAGTGCGAGTCCTGTAAGCTGAGGAATACCTGCATCAATCTGGAGCCGAGGAGGCGCTATAGGGTGTTGGGAACGCGCGGCGAACTGGTGCATGAGTGCCCCATTCATGAGGCAGGGGTCAGGGCAGTGGAGGTGGCAGAGAGCCCCATAATCGCGGCCTTCGATGCCAGAAAGGCCTTCCCCGGCTCAAAGATCGTCTTCGAGGCCATGAGATGCGATAACCCTGAATGCAGCATGTACGACATATGCCATCCCACCGGGCTGAAGGATGGTGAGAGGTGCACCATTGTCGAGGTGGTGGGGGAGGCGCCGGAGGACTGCCCGCGGGGGCATATCCTGAAGCTGGTGGAGTTTCGCCGCTAGATGAGAACTATAACTTACAGCAAAAATATTTTTTTGCCGGTCACCAACCTCTGCCGCAACCGCTGCCAATACTGCTCTTTTCGAAGGGATCTGGATGAGGCCCAGCTCATTAAAAGGTCTCGGGCTCTGCATCTAATGGAGGAGGGCAGGGAGCAGGGTTGCTCTGAGGCTCTGCTCACCCTGGGGGAGAGGCCAGAGGAGGTAGAGGGATTCCAGATGATGCTCGCTGAAGAGGGGAGGGAGGACCTCTTGGGCTATCTGATAGAATTGTGCGAGCTGGCGATAGAGAATGATCTTCTCCCCCATACCAATGCCGGGCTGCTATCTCAGGAGGAGCTGGCCTGCCTGCAGCCCTATAATGCCTCCATGGGGCTGATGCTGGAAAGCTGCGCCCGGCTCGATGCCCATCTCGACTCTCCCGGGAAAGATCCGGGGCTACGCCTTGAGCATATCGCCTGCGCAGGCAGGCTGAACATTCCATTCACCACCGGCATTCTGGTGGGCATAGGCGAGAGCAGATGGGACAGAATCCAGTCTCTTCAGGCTATAGCTCGCCTGCATGCCGGCTTTGGCCATATCCAGGAGGTCATAGTGCAGCCCTTCGACCCCAAGCCGAAGACAGCCATGGGATCATTTCCGCGCCCTCAAGAGGAGGATCTGCTCTGGACGGTGAGAATGGCCCGAGAGATCCTCCCAGGAGAGGTGGCAGTCCAGGCCCCAGCAAACCTGGCTGAGCCCTTGACCCTGATAGAGGCGGGAGCAGACGATCTGGGGGGGATCAGCCCTGTAACCCGGGATGAGATAAATCCAAATAGCTCCTGGCCGAGAGAGGAGGATCTGGAAGGGAGGCTGCTGCCCTATGAGCTGAAGGAGAGGCTGCCTGTATATCCCCGGTTCATAGAGAGGGGGTGGCATGGCCGCAGAACCCGGGAGCTGACTGCTCTCCTGGCCGGAGAGGACGGCCTGCGGCGAAAAAGTATATCTTCCAGAGCATGCTGGTGAGTTTTGTGAAGAAGAAATATCTTGAGATAGGGTTAAGCACAGGTCTGGTGCTTATGATGATCATCCTCATTTTGGGGGCACAGATGGTCCTTCCGGCAGAAGATAGGTCATCGGGCTTCGCCTTGATCATCCTGCTCTTCATTGTGGCCATGGGCATTGCGGGATTGAGGCTGGATGATATGTAGCTGCGTTAAATATAAATATAATAATACACATTTTCCACTGAGGGATTCTTATATGGCAGGATTTCTGGAAAAGCTCAAGCTCATTGGAAGGTTCAGCGAGCAGGATTACACTGAGGTGGATTTAGGCCAGTTCGAGGAGCTCAGGGGCTCAAATGAGATCATGCTGCGGGTGGCGGAGATGGGAAGGATTGAGGTTCTGCCTGAGGTCAAGCAGGAGATCTATAACGGAAATATCGTCCTGGCGGACATCGCCGGCCTGAAGAGGGATAAAGCCGCCCTGGACAGGGCAATCGGCGAGCTGAAAAAGGCGGCCGAGGATGTATCCGGGGATATCGCTGGCATCGGCGATGACCTGATAGTCCTGGTGCCAAATGGCATAAAGATCGACCGTGAGAAAGTGGTGGGAGGAAGAGATTGAATCTTACAACCAATGCCAACTGCCCAGTATGCTCTGCCCAGATGCAGTTCTCCTGGGAGACGCAGGATATACCTTATTTTGGAGAGGCCATGCTGATCTCCGGGGTCTGTGAGTGCGGATTCCGGCATAGCGATACCATTCTACTGACCCAGAAGGAGCCGGCGAGAAATACCCTGGCAGTACAGACCCTGGAGGATCTGAATGCCAGGGTGATCCGCTCCTCCAGCGGAACGATTCGGGTGCCAGAGCTGGGGGTGGACATAGAGCCTGGGTATGCCTCCGACTCATACGTCTCCAATGTGGAAGGGGTGCTGGAACGGATCGAGGAGATCGTCTGCTTTGCCACCTCCCAGGCGCGGGCGGCGGACAACCAGGAGAGCACTAAGAGGGGAGAGGAGATCCTGGAGAATATTGCAGCAGCCCGGAAGGGGGAGTTTCCCCTCACCTTCATCATCGAGGATCCCCTGGGGAACAGCGCCATAGCCTCGGAGAAGGCAGTCGTCACCCCTCTGACAGATGAGGAGGTCGCCCGCCTCCAGACCGGCATCACGCTCTTGGAAGTCTGAGATGCTGATCTTAAGCGGCGGCACGGGAACCCCCAAGCTCTTGAGGGGCCTGAAGGAGATCATCACGCCAGAGGAGCTATCAGTTGTGGTGAACACCGCCGAGGATCTATGGGTCTCTGGGAACTATATATCGCCGGATATCGATTCCGTCCTTTATACCCTGGCGGATATGATCGATGAGAAGAGATGGTGGGGCATAAAAGGGGACAGGACTCTAACCCACGATTTCCTCCTCATGATGGGGGTGGATGAGAAGCTTACAGTGGGTGATAAGGATCGAGCGGTGCACATATTTCGATCCAATCTCCTCCGCCGGGGGGTCAAGCTCAGCCTCACCACAGAAGCGATAGCTGATGCCCTGGGGGTCATGCAGAGGGTGGTCCCCATGACCGATGATATCGTCTCCACAGTCATAGGCACCCGGCAGGGGATGATGCATTTTCAGGACTTCTGGGTGAGCCTGAGGGGTACGCCGGAGGTGGAGTCTGTGATCTTCACCGGACTGGAGGAGGCCCTCCCCTGTCCCGGATTCCTCGACCTGCTGGAGAGAGAGGATACAGTTATCATCGGCCCCAGCAATCCCGTCACCAGCATCGGCCCGATCCTCGCCCTCACCGGGGTGAGGGATCGCCTTGAGAGGAAGAGGGTGGTGGCGATCAGCCCCTTTGTAGGAAATAAGCCGGTAAGCGGCCCGGCGGCAAAGCTCATGACTGCCTGTGGAGTCCCGGCCAATGATGAGGGGGTGGCAGCTCTTCTGGGAAAGATAGACCTCTTTGTAGTCGACAGGAAGAGTGACTACTGCGGGGATTGCGTGCGCATGAAAACCCTTATGAGGACAAAGAATGAGAGTCTGGCAGTGGCGAAAGGCTTGCTGGATCTGATTGAATGTTCTTAGGCATAGACCACGGGACCACGGCTATCAGGTTTGCCAACGAGGTTGGCTCCTGTTATGAGATCTCGCGCAGAGTGGCCGCTCGCCTCCCCTCCCAACAGATCCTCTTCCGGGTGGCAGAGAACCTGGGCTCCGACCAGGTGGATCTGGTTGCTCTCTCCTACTCCATGGGCGACGGCCTGACCAGCATTGTGAGGCTTGAGGATGCTGCCAACCGGGGATTGATAAGCCAGGATGGAGCGGGCCTGCACCAGGGAGGAGGGACTCAGGTATTCGAGGCCATCAGGGCCTCAGGCTGGCCGGCCGTGCTTCTTCCTGGAATTCATCGCGCAAGCAGGATAGATCCAAGATTCAGGGTTTTCAGCCACGGCATGAGCCCGGAGAAGGTGGGCCTGGCCTATGGGGTCTTCCGGCAGGGATCCTCCAGCTTCATAGTCTGCGATGCCAGCTCCAATACCGTCAGCTTTGCTGTGCTGGAGGGCCGGATAGTCGCCGCCATAGATGCACCCATATTCGCCCCCGGCCTCCTGCAGGGTCCTTTGGATGTACAGGCGATAAGGGATGTGGATGGGGGAAAGCTGACTGCAAACCAGGCCTTCAACTGGGGGGGCATCCTCTCCAAGATGGGCAGGAAAGGGCTGGATCAGTGCTCCCCTGAGGAGCGCCACCTGGCCACAGAGAGCCTCGCCCTCTTCGCAGCCATGGAGATCAGTGCCCTTCTGCTCCTCTGCCGCGATCTGGGCCAGGAGGACGTGCAGCTATTCCTGGCGGGAAGCCCGGCGAAGGAGATCGAACCGCGGGTATCCGCCCTCCTGGGCAAGGGGGTCAGACCTCTGAAGGGATCGGCAGCCGCTCAGGGCTGCGCCTGGATTGCTGAGGATGTATTCGCCGGGGAGAAGAGCATCCTGGGAATAGCTGTGGATGAGAGGGCCCAAAGGGGAAGGGAATGCTGACCCACCCGGCCAAAGGAGGCCTGATCGATGGAGAAGGTGACTGAGAGAGAGGTAAGAGATCTGGAGGATAGAGCCTCATATATCAAGGGAGAGCGGGCCAGGGCTTTGAGGGCGGAGACGGAGGCCGTCATGGCCAGGGCAGAGGCCTTAGGGGTGGGGGAAGATCTGATCAATCGCCTGGATCTTCTCCTGCTCAATCTCACTGAGGCATCACGCGATGTCTGTACCAATACCAGATGTCCTCATTATGGCAAGAGATGCAAGATGAGATGAGCATCTGAATGATAATGGTATAGTCCTGACGGGCTGCCAGGACTATAGAATAAAAACGATATTTTTTCACCTCACACCCGACCTGCTATCAGACCACTTATTCAGGACCGTTGGCAGGACGATGACAAGCACACCAAATATGATAATGGCATATATCTGAGACATTGTGTCCATATTCTCTCACCTCCTTAAATTGAAATACAGCACATTTTGAGCTTAGGTGCAGGCCATGATAAACCTTTTGCTGAGCATGCCATCCTTTCGGCTTTCTGGTAACTGGCAAAAGTGGTAAAATGGTGAAAATGGTAAAAAAGGAAAATAGCAATTCAACCAATTTGTCAAATGAATATTTGTTAATTATGGCCTTATAAGATGATATTTGGGCAAATAAATCAATTAAATAGCGAAATAATTGCTTATTATCGGAAAAGCTTAAATAAAGGAATGGATGCCCTACAACAGTGCATTAACCCGGTAGAACCCGGGTGCGTAGCACAGGTGATTGCAATGGCAGGCTTCATTCAAAACGAACCACCCCGGGTGGGAAAGGATGTACAGGTCAATGGATCGATAACCTCAGAGGATAGCGGCTTTTATGTCATCATCATCTCAGCAATTATATTCTTGATTGCCGCACTAACTGGACATCTGGTATAAGAGGTTCCATCCACCTGGATCTGGCCTCCTGGCCCGGGATGGGATCGGTCCCTATCCACTGGTCTGCATCCCGGGCCGAAGAGATAAAAAAAAGAAAAAGATAATCTTTTTTTGGCCCCCTCGCTTCTCCTAGCGGCAAGCCCGGGAGTGCTCTTCATCCCATCTTTGTGCCTTTATGCTCCCCGCTGTGGAATCGGATCGTATGGGCCTTGCCACAAGGGCTCCAGGCCCATTTTTCAGGACGATCTCAAATCAAAGGAGGCCTCTTCTCCCCTCTGCCGGGAAGAGTTCTATAGACCCCCGCCCCGGAGGCTATCCTTCCGGAGGCATTCAGCCTCTGGATATGGGGCGAGATATCCCCGCTCCTCTCCAGGAACTGCTCTGCCACCAGCCCCTCCAGCTTCTTTCTGTCCACCCTCTTCCCTTTTCCAATCCCAGGGCAGGTGGGATTGTAGCTGACGCTTAAGAGGATATCCCCATTGGATAGCGTCTCCTCCTCCACTCGGAAGGGAAAGAGCCGGCAGGCGACAGGCCTTACCTGGTATATGCCGCATCCCTCCCGATAGAAGATGCAGGTGGTATCCTCATTGCTCTTCAATACCGGCAGGTCTAAGATCACCTTCCTGCCCTCATCTTCAATCTTCACATAGCAACCATCGTAGTCGTAAAGGGTATCCACGAACTCCTGCGGCCTTCTGCCTGTCCTCTTGCTGATGTTATGAACATCCCTCTCTGTGAGATAGATCAGGTTTGAGCGCCTCCAAAAATCATCCAACTGCTCAGCGGGAATGAGATCCTCAAACTCGGCAGGCCTTTTATGATGGCAGCATGAGCCACATCTTTGGCACTGGAAACGGATATCATCAAAGATGGCCTTTATTATAACCCGGGGCATAAATCCCCTCGAAAAAAGGAAAAGGAGAAGGCGACCTAGAGGGTCGTCTTCAGAGGATGCTTCTCTGCCAGAACCTCCAGTCCCAGCTCCTGCGCTGACTCGGCCTTCATGATGTCCACCATTGCCGCAGCGGGGAAGATCATAGAGGCGTTCTCGATGGGACCGTATAGGTAGTAGTCAGCACCAACGATCCCGGCCACCAGGTTCGATCCGATATCGACGGGAGCGAAAGCCTCCTTGTGCTGTTTCTTCCACTTCTTCATCCAATCCCAGGCAGAGGCACCATTGTGGAAGCCTCCGCCCACCGGCAGGCCGTACATGGCCTTGATGGCGATGCAGGCACGATAGGTTGCACCGGATCCAGCACCCAGAGGCATGGCCGCAGTATCGATAAGAGGCCTGGTGATGCCGCACTCCTTGGCATAATCCATCAGGGGCTTTTGAGCGCCGCCCGCTGCCTTGTTCATCATATCCATCTTGCCCTTGGTCCCCGACTCAATGGCATTGAAGATGAGGACAATGGCCGAGTCCAGATCGCTCTCTTTGACCGCATTCAGCTCCTCATCGGTGATTGAGGCGTTGATGGAGTTATGAATGGCTCTATCGGCCACACCGATCTCAGTGGCATGCTTGACGCCGAAGGCGCGAACCTCTGGAGCAGAGGAGTCGATGAGGAAGGGATAATCGGATATGCCCACGAACCAGTCTATCTCCTTGGCCATGGCCTCATTGCTCTCGGCCACGATCTGGTTCATGCAGCTATTCCCTGTGACATCGCTCATCTCAACCTGTGTATTCCAGAGCCGCTCTGCGGCGGCTGCGTCAAAGACACCGTGCTCCGGGTCAGAGACGATCTTATGCCTGGCATAGAACATGGTGCCGATGCAGCATGTGGGGTACTCGCCAGGCTGACCCCCTAACTTGAATTTACCGAAATCGAAGACTTCCTGCTTCCTATCAAATCTGAACACTCAAATCACCGCCTTCCAATTGCCTGCGTATACGAATAGTATGTATGCTAAGACCAGGATCAATCCTGCGCAGATGCCATAGGCCATGCCCAGATCTCTGCCGATGGATTTGCCAGCCCTCATATACTTCTCTGAGGAGTAGAACTCTACCTTCTCCTCTATCTTCTCCAGCCTTGCCATCACATCTCTGAGCTGATCAGGATCGACCACAGCAACCGGTACTACCGGCTTGATATCTTCTGGCATATGTTCTGGCATGCTTCAAATCCCTCCAAAGAAGGCGAAAGGCCCCAGCATCATCGCAACTGCGAGGACAAAGCCGATGGCAAATCCTATGGAGACCGTGGAGATGACGCCCGAGCTGAGCTTGGTCTCCCTGGCCAGAAGCTGGCCCTTGTAGCGCACGTCCTCCACTATTGCATCGATCAGCGGCATATTTGGCTCTACCACCGCGGGCAATCCCTGGCCATATGCAATCTCTTCTGCCATTTTATACTCCTCCTGCCACTCTGATAATCAACCCAAAGAGGACGAGCACCACTGTCATGCCTAAGGCTATGCCCTCGATCTTGCCGACATAGATGCCAGCCTGCAGCTTGTTGAGGAGGCCGACGTCGGTTACGACGGCATCGATGCCTCGCATCCTCCCCCTTACCTCCACCATCTCTGCTGCCATGGGCATGAGGCCGCCTGCCTCCTCTTCTTCCCCGCCCTCTTTGATCTCGATGGTCATGGGCTCGACATCGAGGGCACCCGGATCCTTGGAGGCCAACTCCTTGACCTTGCTGCTGATGGCTCCGATGTCCTCTGTGTCCATCATCATAACCGCCTGCACCTGCTCCCTCCAGCGTTCAATTGCCTCTGGGGTCAGGTTCTGAATGAAGGGAATGGCTCCCTTGGCTCCGATGATCCTGCCTTCCTTATCGATTCCGCTTTGGGTGAAGGCCTCGACCGCCTGTCCGGTGATGTGCCCCTTGACCTCCATTCCTGTGATCAGGATGTATCTGATATTGGGGTTGGAGATGACATTGGCCACCATCTTCTCTATGCCGATGTTCTCGGTCTTACAGGGTCCTGCCAGGGCAGCCCCTGCTTTGATCAGATCGGCATTATGAAGGTGTGATCCACAGGTGCAGACAGCGACTGGGCTCTCTGGATTGCCCACCTCGTACTCGCCGGTGATAGTTGGCCAGGGGTCAGAAGGCTTCTTTTTAAGAACCATATCTAAGCACCTCCGCCAAGCGCTTTCTTGACGATCTCAAATGTCGCCGGATTGGTGAAGGATATCGACAGCAGTAAGACAAAGGAAACCACCAGGCCGATGATGAATCCCATCCAGATGTTGGTGTACAGGCCGGCTATGTATGAGGCCTTGCCCCGGTTGGCATACGAGGAAAGGAGCTCATTGTCCGGCACCAACTGGTTCACAAGATCGTCAGCGATCTTATCCAGCTTTTCTATTCTCTCATAGACTGGGTCGAAGGTGAACAAGACCACGTCCGCCCTCTGCTCCGAGACCACTCCTTTCAGTGGATCGAAGATCAGGCCCAGTTCCGGTGAAACTCTAACAAATCCCATTTAGAACACCTCACTGCACCGTTGGCGGCAATAATCCTGTTCCGACGACTGCGGATGCATCCCTCTTCACCAGCTTGTAGAACATCTTGAAGAAGTAGAACCACAAAGCAAAGCCGATGATGATCTGCAGCAGGCCCGCGCCCAGGCCCTGGATTGACAAGGCCGCAATTCCAGTGGCGACCATGGCCAGTCCTCCCACCATGGCTGCATTGACCAAAGTCCTGTCCTGCTTCTCATCCGGGCCGAGATTGGCATTGAAGGGATGAAGAACGGCCAGGCCTCCAGCGATGAAGATGATGGCGATGTAGCCGGTCATGAGCACATCGTCTACAATTCGGGTATACCCCAGGTTGCCGGATACAGCAAAGCTCCAGCCGAGAATGGCCAGTGCCCCTGCCATGGACAGGTCGGCATTGCCCTCCTCCATCACCGGAATGTTGAATTTGATGACCTTATTGGCTATGACCCCGACGATGTAGCCGAAGACGCCAGCGTAGATCAGGGTGATGATCGGACTGAGCAAGGGGAGATTGATCGATTCCGCCACAGATAGGCCGAACATGACGGCGATGATGCCCATGCCCAAAGCGAGCATGCCGATCGAGGGAACTCCAGTGCCAATGCCGTATGCACAGACTCTTCTCACTGCATTGGCGCCCATGACTACAGCGAATATGGCGGCCACTGCTCCTATGAAGGAGAACAACTCAGTGTTAAGGGTGGAATTGAGTATTGAGCCCAGATATATGCCCGCGATGGAGCCCACCAGGCCGTATATCCTCAACTTCTTGGGTTCATATGCAGACGGCGCTCCGCCTGCTGCTCCTCCTACAGACATTTCAGGCACCTCCTGCGATTAAGACTGATGCCAATGCGAGCAGTATGCTAGCAACGAGGCAGGCTCTGAAGGCGAAGGGCCACTTCTTGAACTTGGGGTCGTGGAAGCCCTCGATGGTGCCCTGGATATTCCAGGAGGCGATCACAGCATTCACCAGGAATATGCCGATGGCGAACATGGCGCTCAGAGCAGTATTGTGATTGATCAGATATAGTGCATAGTAGATCATGGCACCGCCCAGACCGCCCATCATGCCGCCAATGAGGCCGCTGACGAAACAGATTGTGGGTATGCCCTGGCCAACTGTTCCCGGAGCGACATAGGGTGGCTGAGAGAAGCCGGTAATGGGATCATAATTGACCTTGGCCGAGGCGAAGGGCACGCCTACAGCATAAGCGTAGATCCAAGAGCCGGTGAGCATAGTAGAGCCGATCATAATCCCTGCTCCCACTGCTCCAGAGGCCAGGATGAGCCAGATGTTATCGGTGACGGACATCATCAGGCCGGCAGCCAGCAGACCGGTGAGGCCCGCTCCAGCAGCCAGTTGCACCGTTCCGGTGCCGATACCAGTAGCCTGGGCCATGGCCGCAGGTGCGCCGCCCACAGGAACGAAGTGAACACCGACTCCAACCAGCAGCCCGCCCACGATGATCTCCAGGACATATATAATTGTATTTTGATCTATCATGCTGCTATATCCCCCTTATACTCTGGATATGGCCCATATTTTCTCCTGGTGGACCTCTCTATATAGTGGTTATAGAAAACTTCCACAAGAATGAAGAAGACTCCCATGAGAATGGCATAGGTGGCCTGGGTTACAGGGTCGAATACCGCTGTCCGCCAGTTGTCCAGAAAGACCGTTAGGCCGAAGCCCATTCCCGTGGCCGGTCCGCCGAACTTGGTGCAGAACCAGGCGTTATCGATGGAGTTCCTGAGACCTGCCTCGGCCTTCCTCACGATCTGGCCGGAGAGCATGGTGTTCAGACCGCATCCGAACTGCCGGTTCTGGAACTGTCTCTCACTGCCATAATGGATATCTCCCACTGAGGAGCCGATGGCACCCACTGCCAGCCCCCAGATCAATGCGATGATGGGCATTGGGAAGGGATGTGGCGTTGGCAGCATGTATACCATGATATACGATATAGTTGAAATACAGAATGCTGTTATCCAGGCATGCGCCATAATCGATGGCGTGGTGTACCTGACGATATCCAGGTAGACCCACTGATTGAACCTGGCCTGGCTGGAGTTCCTGCCAAAATAAGCGCTCATCGAAAAAACGCCATTGAATAAAGCAGCAACTGAAGCGCCTACGACCAGGGCCATCAATGCAGGCAACTGGAAAGTGGTGATAAGCGTATAGGCTACCATAGCAGCTGTGGCGGCCCACAGGGCATTGGCCGGGGGTTCACCCGATATGGCCTTATTATAGATCCTGTGGGGATTGCCGACCTGGGCAGCCAGCTGTACTTGCGAGTTGGGATTGCTCTGAGATCCTACATCGGACTCAATATCTTCAGAAGCACCAGCAACCGTCGCAAGGGCTCCCATTGCGGCTACAAGCCCCATGCTAAATGCGTCCATTTATTCCTCCTCCTTTTCATTTTACCAATTTCATACTTTTCTACGATAAAATTGGCTATGACGCTCTTGGTATCAATTACCCAAACTTATAAACCTTTCGCGATCTCTGGTCGGGCCAAATCCTCTCCCCCGCGATGATCGAGGAACCTCTACCAGGGCTCCTTCTTCGCCCCGATTTTATAGCCGATGATATTGGTTACCCGGTGGAGGATGGGAGTGATGATGAGCACGATCATCATTATAAAAGGGGTGAAATTGTGCCAAAACCATTGCGGCGCAATCAGCATAGTGAAAAGCCATGCCCCTATCACAAAATCGATCTGATCTATCAGAAAGAGAGGAGAGCCGCGCTTCATCTTCAGCCGGCGCTTGAAGAAAGCTGCGAATATATCCCCCAGCATTGCCCCCAGGGAGAGGCCCAGGAGGATGGGGAGCTGCTCGAATCCCGTGCCGAAGACCGGCAGGCCTAAGGACGGAGCGATCTGGTTTTGCAATAGACCCATCAGCATGCCGCATACTGTCCCGGCTATAGTTCCCCTGAAGGTCTTGCCATCACCCAGTGTCCTCTCTCCATCCTGAAAGACCTGGCCCAGGTCCAGAGGCATTCCGCCCCCGAAGATGGCAGCGAAGTTGTTCGGCACATAGGCAGGCAGCATCAGCCAGAAGGCGACGATAAGGGCAATCATTCTCTTTCCTATTTCCATTCGATTCCTTTTTTTCCTTCGCGGTCACCCCCATATATCAAATTATCTCCTGGGGATCGGCCCTTAAGGTCGAGGAGCATTACATTGAAGGAGGGAGGCTGGAGTGCGGGGGAGGGCGAGGGTTGCGAGAAAGTGCTCGCTTGGGAGATGCCCAGCCCGGAGGTGGTGTGCTGGAATGGATACATCAAGCTGACGGGGTGGCATTCGCGACTATCACCGCTCTCCTCCTGGCATAGGGGAGAGATGGGCGGGCTCTTTGCTGTTTTAGTGGGGGGCCGAGGAGTGTTATCTCTCGCGCTTTTGTGCCTTTGCTCCTTTATGGTGAAATAGCGAAGGGCCGGAGATTATGCTCTGCTCTGGGGGAGGGATTTGGATCGAAACAGTTAAGTTCAGGCTGTGAAACTAACTGGCGGGCGTCGATGGTCTAGCGGTTATGACTTGGGCCTTCCAGGCAGATCAGTAGATCTGCGAAGCAAGCCTACAACCCGGGTTCGAATCCCGGTCGACGCACTCCCGGCCTCTTCGCAGCATACCCTTGGCAAACCTCGAATTCGTTAAATGCCGAATTATTTTCGCTACATTTATATGCTAGTTTCACCAGTTTATATCTCATGAAATCCGGTGGGGAGATCTCCAACGCACGAGGATTGCTGGCAGAGAAGATCGCAGGCGAGATCACCTTGTCTTCAAACCCAGGGGAGACATTGAGGAAGTGGAGGCGAAACTTCGGCATAACTCAGACCGATCTCTCCAACCATCTGAATATATCCCCTTCAGTGATATCAGACTATGAGAGCGGCAGGAGAAAGTCCCCAGGCATAATGATCGTCAGCAAGATAATCGATGCCCTGCTCAGACTGGATGAGAGCCGGGGCTGCAATGTTATGCGTGCTTATGAGAATATGTGGGGGGATATCCTGGGCCTGGACTCCATCTGCAGCGTCTGCGAGTATCAAGAGCCCCTTCCATTGAATGATATCGCCCGGAAGCTGGATGCGGCGGTGATATATGGCCGGACGGATATCACCATCTGGGGCTATACACTGATAGATAGCTTGAAGGCCATTGTGGAGATGCTCCCCGACCAGTTCCAGAAGATCTATGGGCGGAGCACTGCCCGGGCGCTGATATTCACTGGAGTTCGATCCGGTCGATCGAGCATGGTTGCCGTGCGGGTGAGCAATCTGAAACCAGGGGCAGTGGTACTGCAAGGGATGGATCCAGTGGATGTGGACCCCATTGCAGTCAAGATCGCCAAGGTTGAGAATATTCCTCTTTTGACGACACATTTTTCCGTGGATGAGATCACCAGTGCTCTGAGCAAAGGGTGAAATCCATTGGTCTCGGGAATTGTCAGCTACGGGGTCTATATTCCCCGATTCAGGATAAGGGTAGATGAGATCGCCCGGGTATGGGGGGATGGCGATGACATCTCTTTAGGCCTGCAGGTCTTCGAGAAGTCCGTGCCTGATCTTGATGAGGATGCAGTGACCATCGCCGTGGAGGCAGCAAGAAACGCCATCGATCGCGCCGGTGTGGACCCACGAAGGATAGGAGCCATCTATGCAGGCTCAGAGAGCCATCCTTATGCAGTCAAGCCCACGGGGACCATCGTGGGTCAGGCGGTCGGCACCTCCCCCTCCTTCACCACTGCGGACTTCGAGTTTGCCTGCAAGGCAGGGACAGCAGCCATCCAGGCATGCCTGGGCCTGGTAACCTCAGATCTGATCGATCTGGGGCTGGCCATAGGCGCCGATGTCAGCCAGGGAGCGCCCGGGGATATGCTGGAGTACACCGCCGCCGCCGGCGGAGCAGCCTATTTGATAGGAAAGAAGGACCTGGCAGCTCAGATCGAGGGCTTTTATTCCTTTACCACCGATACCCCTGACTTCTGGAGAAGGGAGGGAATGCCCTATCCAGAGCATGGGGGGAGGTTCACCGGGGAGCCGGCCTACTTCAAGCATGTCACCAGCGCCGCCACGGGATTGATGGAGAGGATGCAGACCAGCCCAAAGGATTATGATTACGCCGTCTTCCACCAGCCCAATGGAAAGTTTCCGGTGCGGGTGGCAAGGATGCTCGGCTTCTCCAAGAGCCAGATCGAGCCGGGGCTGATTGTGCCATTGATCGGGAACACCTACTCCGCCTCCTGCCTGATCGGCCTGGCTGCCACCCTGGATGTGGCCCGGCCGGGGGAGAGGATCTTCGTCACCAGCTTCGGCTCCGGCGCGGGGAGCGATGCCTTCAGCATCAGGGTGCTGGACAGAATCGAGGAGATACGCTGCCATGCCCCCAGCGTTCGCGACTATATCGGCAATGCGCAGTATCTTGATTATGCAATGTATGCCAAGCACAAAGGCAAGCTGAGAGTATGAGATCGGTATCAATCGTTGGTGTGGGTTGCACCAAGTTCGGGGAGAGATGGGACAGCTCTCTGCGCGATATGATCGCTGAGGCAGGGGTCCTGGCCATTGATGATGCAGAGATCAGCGGTGAGCAGATAGATGCCCTCTATGTGGGCAATATGAGCGGCGGGCGATTTATTGAGCAGGAGCATATCGGGGCTCTGATCGCCGACTGCGCAGGCCTCTCCCGGCTGCACGTCCCTTCCACCCGGGTGGAGGCGGCCTGCGCCTCCGGTGGCCTGGCCCTTCGCCAGGCGGTCTTGGCTGTGGCCAGCGGCTACTGCGATATTGTGATCGCCGCCGGGGTGGAGAAGATGACCGATGTATCCTCGGGCACTGCCGCTGATGCTCTGGCCGCAGCAGCAGACAGGGAGTGGGAGTGCTTCTTTGGGGCCACATTCCCTGCTCTTTATGCCATGATGGCCAAGATGCATATGCGCCGTTACGGCACCACCCACGAGCAGATGGCCCGGGTGGCAGTGAAAAATCACCATCATGCCTGTATGAATCCCGTCGCCCAGTATCAGATGGAGATCGATATTGAGGATGTGGACAGCTCTCCTATGGTGGCCGATCCTCTGCATGTGCTGGACTGCTCTCCCATATCCGATGGAGCAGCAGTGGTAGTGCTGGCGCCGAGCGATATCGCCCGCCAGTTCTCTGATACCCCCATCAAGATCGCAGGCTGTGCTCAGGCCAGCGATACCCTGGCCCTGCATGACCGCCGCGACCTGACCACCCTGGATGCCACCGTCCATGCCGGCAGATCCGCCTTCCGTCAGGCAGGCATCGAGCCCCGTCAGGTGGATGTGGCTGAGGTCCATGACTGCTTCACCATAGCTGAGATCCTGGCGATTGAGGATCTGGGATTTGTGGAGAAGGGGCAGGGGGGTAAGGCAACAGAGGAGGGGTGGACAGCATTGGATGGAGAGGTGGCTGTCAACACCTCTGGCGGGCTGAAGGCCTGTGGCCATCCTGTGGGGGCCACGGGCATCAAGCAGGCCTATGAGATCGCCTTGCAGCTCCGAGGAGAGGCGGGACGGAGGCAGGTAGATGAGGTGGAGATCGGCCTGGCCCACAATGTGGGCGGCTCGGGGGGAACGGCGCTGGTACATATATTCACGAGGTAGTAGATGACGACCCAAGCTCCCAGATTCTGGCGAAGCATACCTCAGAGATACAATCTCTTGGGAACGCACTGCAATATATGCAACGAGTACTTCTTTCCTCCCCGAAACCTCTGTCCCAACTGCCGGCGAGGGGCTCATCTGGAGAGCCATGCCTTCAAGGGAACGGGGACCATCATCACCTATACCACCATCCACAATGCCACAGAGGACTTTGAGAGCCTGACCCCTTACAATCTGGCCATAATCCAGCTGGATGAGGGGCCGAGGATCACCGGCCAGATAGTATCCAGCCGAGAAGAGGTGAAGATCGGGATGAGGGTTCGCGCCGTCTTTCGGATTTTAGGAAAGGAGGGTGACCGGGGAATAATCTATTACGGCACGAAGTTCGCCCCGTTGATCGAGCCGGGCTGCCAGGGGAGAGAGAAGAAGAAGAGAGGCCCGGGCTGAGGTGCTCCGCAGGCATCCGCGGGCGGTCTGCCTGCACAAATCATAAAGAGAGGCCCTCTTGGCCAGATCTTTGTGGGCATTGTACCCCTGAGAATCTCTCTTTTTGCTCTGGCGTCTCTGTGGTGAGGCCAAACCGTGCTGATTTCATCACAAAGGAGCAGGGGCACTGAGGAGTATCCCCGGGTCTGCTCGCACAATTCATCGAAGAGAGCGAAAAAGAGTCCTCTGCCTTCATCGCCATCCTTGCAGTTCAGTGAATGGCAACAAGGAGATAATAGATGTCGTTTGGCTTTCCAGATCATCTTCGATGAATTTATAGGAACTGTAGCGTTGGGTTTTTATCTGATATCAGCTACAATAAAGGTAGTAGGTCTGAAAAATCTTTAAAAAAATCGAGGATAGTATTGAGGAGATGTCCAAAGACAGATTAATTAATTGCATGATCTGTACAGCAAAGATCTGAAGTGCCAAGGTCAGCCATCGATTCCAGGCATGAGATCGATCTTGATAGATCAATCAGCACCAATAATGGCGATAATGCAGACTGAAGCATGCTGATGGAAACATGCAGACTGAAGCATGCAGATGGAAACATGCAGACTGAAGCATGCAGATGGAAAAATGCAGACTGAAGCATGCAGATGGAAACATGCAGACTGAAGCATGCAGATGAAGGCTTCAGAGCGATCTGAACAATTGCGCAAACAGGAGGAAGGTAGTATGCCAAAGAGACTGGAACGAAGGGGAGGCGCGGGATGGCCGAGTCTCGCCATAGCCATAAGCGTGATGCTAATCTTCATGGGGGTCCTGCCAGGTCTCTCATTTGAGCTCTCCGCTGACAGCATCACTGCAGGAGAGAATGTGAGAATAACCGGGATGAGTGAGCCGAACAGTGAGAATAACTTTCTCACCAGCTTCACCATGAAGCTGCCAGTGGTCTCAGGGAGATACAGCTATGAGACGGAGATAAAAGTACCTCATAAGCCAAACCGCATTGCTGTTACAGCCAGAGATGTTCAGGACCTCAATGCAGGAGTTAAGATGGGCATCTGGATCACCAAGGACTTCAATGCTCAGGGAGGGGAGGTACACCTCTCTGCCCAGGATGTCCCACCGGGAAGGTATAAGCTCAAGGTATCTGGCAGAGCAATGCCGGACAAGAATGAGGTTCCTATAACTGTTGAGGCCGAGACCGGGGTCAAGGCTGACTCCGAGGGCAGGTATAAGCTGATAATCGACACCACTGGCATGCCGGAGGGCGAGTACCTCATCAAGGGCGATGGCGATGTGAAGGGCGTGAACATTTTAAGGAAGGAGGCAAAAAACGCATCCGCAACCGTTGAACTCAGGGCGAGAGGACATATTCGGGAGGGGGTGGCAGGAGCAGATGAGGCCATTCCGCCAGCCCAACCTGGGCGGGATATGGGAGTTGCTGCCAGGCTGACAGAATGGTTGGGGCTGTAAAGAGAGATTCAAGGGGAATTGGGGATGGATAGGGGAAGGGTAGAGGGTGGATAGGGGAAGGGTAGAGGGTGGATAGGGGAAGGGTAGAGGGTGGATAGGGGAAGGGTAGAGGGTGGATAGGGGAAGGGTAGAGGGTGGATAAGGGATGGATAGAGGTTTAAAGAGTATACCTGCAGACCTCCTGGGGGCAGCAATTATGGCCCTGGCAGCATTGCTCTTCACCCTCACCCCTTTGAGCGCCCTATTCCTGCGAGTGCCCATCGGCCTTCTGATGGTGCTATTTGTTCCCGGATATGTCCTCATCGCCGCCCTCTTTCCCAAAAGAGAGGATCTGGACGGAATTGAGAGGATTGCCCTGAGCTTCGGCCTGAGCATTGCCGTGGTTCCTCTGATCGGCCTGGGCCTCAATTACACCCCCTGGGGGATCAGGCTGCTCCCGGTTGTCATATCCATCTCCGCCTTCACCCTGCTCTTGGCCGCCACTGCCCACAGGCGGCGCCTGTCCCTCCCCCCAGAGGAGAGGTTCTCCCTTCATCTCCGCCAGTGGGCTGATTCATTGAAAGAGGAGATCGGAAGGGAGAAGGATAGGGGCTGGGTGGACAGGGCCCTGACAGTGATTCTGCTCTTATCCATTATCGCCTCCATCGCCGCCTTGGTATATGTGGTGGTCACCCCCAAAGAGGGGGAGAAGTTCACTGAGTTTTATATCCTGGGGCCGGGGGGGAAGGCCTATGACTATCCGACTGCGGTCAGGGCAAAAGAGAACAGCACAGTGATCGTGGGGGTGGTCAACCACGAGTACCGGCTGACCAATTATACCCTGCAGATTGAGGTGAACAATACCCCCCCAGTTGATATTCTGCTGAATGAGAGCATGCTTGAAGAGAGGGTGGAGGATGAGAGCGCAGGCAATATCACCTCTATGCCGGGCGCACTGTATCGCAATCGATCGGATCTGGTACTTCCCGTGATGGAGATGGACATCAGCCTGCTGCATAATGAGACCTGGGAGCGGCCAGTTGCCTATTCCCTGGATGAACCGGGAGACAGACAGAAGCTGCAGTTCCTCCTCTATAAAGAGGGCAATCTCACAGCTCCGTATAGAGACCTGCATCTTTGGGTCAATGTCAGCGAGATGGACTAAAGGCCATTTGGAGGGTCTGCAGAAGGATCGCCTTTTTCCTTCTCTGAAGGGCGAAGCCGATCCCTCTGGTTCGTCTTGATCTTCTCTACCTCCTCGCGAAATTCCATGTAGCTCTCAAAGCAGCCCATACCATACTCCAGGTGGATTTTGGCCCATTATTCATGGCTATCATTCATGGCTATCATTCAGGGGATCATTCAGGTGATCATTTGGGGATCATCATGGCCTATAATTATTTATCTGCTCTCATTCCCAATACACCTTTACAATTATCGATTGGCTATTTGAGGAAGAGAGATGCTTGATCTTAGAGGAAGGGCGGTGCAGCTGGCCGCCCGAGAGGAGATCTTCCAGGCGATTGCTCAGGGGGCGCTGAAGGCGAGGGCGGGAAGGCTTGCCCCTGAGTCTTCGATAGAGGTGGGAGGGTTCAAGATGATGGTGGTCGAGGACGAGAACGGCGAGGGATGTGCCGTCCAGCTCATTGAGAGCCAGAAGAGGATGGAGGACCTAGCTCTCGAGAAGGCCCTCTCCCTGGATGAGGGCGCTGAGGCATGGAGCGAGCACGATCGCCGGGTGTGGCTGGAGGGCTTCTGGCGGGAGCTGGGGCCATACCTGCAGAGGTGGAAGCAGATCCGGATGAGGCTCGGTCCGGGGGAGAATATCACCTTTGAGATGCAGGTGAGCAGATAGGGGAATTGCCGGGGAATATGTCAGAACGGCAAGCCAAAGGAGGGGGAGAGGGCAGGCCTCCCGGGAGGCTGCATAGCAGCGGGAGCTCGATGAGCAGCGCTCCTTCTCCAGCCCGCCTCTCCCCCCCGGTGGATGTGGGGAGAGAGAGGTTTGAATTCAAGCCTGTTCCGGTTGCCAGCAGAGTAATTGAGTATCGCCAGCCCTGGAGTGGTTATACTCCCCTGTGCACCCTGGAGGATCAGGAGGAGTGCAGGTATTATCCCGTCCAGACAGCCAATATCAAGCCGGAGGGCATCTACAGAGGGATCGAGGTGGAGGGCGATTCCTGGATGCGGCTGGCCTGCCAGGCGGCCCGGGAGTCGGTGGAGGATGGGGGCGGTCCTTTTGCGGCAGTGGTGGTACAGATAGATGACGAGACCGATCAGATCTTGAGGTACTGGATAAATCACAACCAGGTCGTATCGTCGCTGGACCCCACCGCCCATGCAGAGATCATGGCCATTCGCAGCGCCTGCGCCAGCCTGGGGGTCTTCGACCTGGGAAGGATTGAGAAGGAGGTGTCAAGGCTGCCCCAGCCGGGCGGTGTATCCCACTGCGTCATCTACAGCTCTGCAGAGCCCTGCCCCATGTGCTTCGCCGCCATCTGCTGGGCCAATATACCCATGCTGCTCTTCGCCGCTACCCGCTTTGATGCCGCCGCCCAGGGGGTGGGCTTCTCTGATGAGGCCATCTATGAGGAGCTCTCCAGGCCCTACTCCCAACGCTCTCTCAGGGTCTATCAGTGCACTGTGGACAACTCCCTTGACTCTTTTAACCTTTGGAAGGTCTCCCCCAAGATACAGTATTCCCCGGATGGGATAAGATAAAATCGTGGCCAAATCCTGGCGTGATGCTGGGGGCTGCCCTGGCGTGCTGCCTCCAGTAAAAAAAAACCATGGACATAAGGGGCCGGGACCGGGATTCGAACCCAGCTTGAGGGATCCACAGTCCCTCAGGATAACCACTACCCTATCCCGGCATGCCAGAATCCCAGTCTACTGGGAGATGATAAAACTTTCCCCGCTGTAGGCCCTCTCCGAGACCTCCACCACCAGGGATATGAGATCATCAAGCTGGCGGATGTGGTAGACCTGGCCCAGGCTGGAGAGGGCCTCTTCCACATGCTTATCCCGGTAGGCGGGATCGATGGAGAAGAGGACGAAGCTTCCCGCCTCCGCGGCCTTCTTGATATCCTCCCACTCCTGGTAGAGATTTTGGATATGGGTGTCTGTGATGCAGAGGATCAGGCAGCCTGGCCGGGCCCAGGCCAGCTCTCGAATCCTGTTCCCGGGTATATGGGTGCGGGTGCAGAAGAACTCCACCAGGACATCCTCCACGGCATTCAGATCTCTTGTCCAGTCAATGGAGTGATAGCTCTCGCTGAAGTTTATCGCCGCCAGCTCCGCCCCCATGGAATGAGCGAACTGGCAGGCCTTGAAGGCGGCCAGGGTCGCCTTATGGGTCCGGGTGCCCTTCCTCGGCCCCTCCATGGAGCGGCTGCTGTCCAGGACCACAAGAAGATCGGGCACCCCCGCCCTTCCCGGGATCAGGGGATTGGACTGATGCCTCCTCCTGTAGGTCGAGACCCCGGGAATCAGATATGGGCTCAGGCTCAGGGAGTAGGATATATCCAGATCGGAGAAGGGGTCGGTCAGCCTCCATTTGGTGTAATCAGAGGGGCAGGTCTCATAGCGGGCCCGGGGAAGCTCTCTGATCTCTATGAAATAGCTCTGATCGCGATACCAGCGCTTCAGATCTCCTCTCTGCCCCAACACCGCCCGGGCCTCCTCATACTCTCCAGCATCAAGGCCTGAGGCGCAGAGCAGGGGCACGGCATCTGCGCTGCCATTCAATATCTCCTGCGCCCTGACCGGCCCCTGCCCCAGAACGCCCGGTTCGAGGGCTCCCAGGATGCGAGCCATCTCCTGGCACTGCCTGGGCCAGAGGCTTCTGTTCCTGATGCCGGGAGAGAAGATCCGCAGGAGATGCTCGACCTCCGGGAGGGGGCAGGGGGGGAGGTCGGCCCCCCAAAAAGCCCTCAAGAATCCCAGGATCACTCTATCCATCGGCATGAGGGGGCATCCTGCCTGCCCATCCCTGTCCGCCAGCCTCCTGTAGCCCATCAGCACCAGCTCTTCGTCCCTCCCGCTCCTCTCTAGCCGGAAGGAGTCAGATACGATATCCGAGAATATGTTCACCATTCTGCGGGCAGACAGGATGTGCGCTGCCCGATCGAGAGACATCTTGCCTGTCGGAGTGTATGCCAGAGAATAAGCTGAGGAATACGCCTGGGCATATGCTGAATCGGATGGCAGATGATGGCCCAGACCCTTGAGCGCAGCCATAGCGAGGAGCCCGGCGTTCTCCAGAGAGCGGGGGCAGAAGATGTACTGCACTATGAGATGATCGAAGAGGTTCTCCAGGTACAGCGGCCCGAGCTCCAGGTCCTGCTGGTTCAGGGTGATCTGGTAGTTCGGGAAGACAAAGCTGCTCGATATTCCTTCTTCCCTCAGAACGGGAGGGGGGAGAAGCGGCCAGTGCCAGCTCTGGCGGGAGCGCTGCCAGATCTCAATCCAGTCCCAGGACTCCATCCGCCGCCTCAGGGCCAAACTCCCTTCCTCTGATCGTGCCGCCCTTCATCCGCCAGCCTGCCCTCCTTCCTGCCCGGCCAAAGATGGTGATCCGCCCCCCTTTCATCAGCAGCCCCAGATAGTCGCCTGCATCGCCATGAATGCGCAGGCTTCCTCCGCTCATCAGCCAGCCCGCTCTCTCCCCGCAGCCGCCCTGGCATACCACCCTCCCCCCAGAAGAGCCCAGTGCCAGGAAATTGCCGCCCTCTCCCCTGATCACCCCCCAGCCTCCGCTCATTCTGCGAAAGGCATAGCTCCCCACGCCGGCGGTTATTATCCCCCCGCCGGTCATCTCCTGGCCCAGATAGTCGCCTGCCCCCTGATGAAGGTATATCCTCCCCCCGCTCATCCTCTCTCCCACATGATCGACGCTTTTGCCTTCACCCTCCAGGATGATGCCTCCCCGGGATAATCCCAGGCCGGCATAGTCCCTGGCCGGAAGGCGCAGAGGCTCAGGGCTCCTCTCAGCAGCAATGCTGGAGAGATGCCCCCAGATGATCTGATATCCCTTGCCCGGATCGGACATGAGAAGCCTCTCCAGGGTGCCTGGATCCGGGGGCAGAAGCTCCTCCACCTCCGCCCGGCTGGGCCTGCATCCCACCCTCTCTGCCAGGTCATCGAGGCTGAAGATGGGATCGCCTTCCTGACTCTTCAGCCTCCGCCCTCTGTTCAGGCCGCGGTAGGCATCATCTACGAGCCTGGTGAGCCTCACCTCATCTCCTCCAATGAGGGTATGAAGTCCAGCCGGGCGATGGGATCGTCAAAGATCGATAGCTCCTCTATCGCCCCGGAGATCGATCTTGCTCCATCCACTGCACGGGAGAAGATGAGGTTCATGTCCATCCGCTCGTTCATTGTGCGGTTGATGCTCTTTTCCACCAACTCCGCCACAAAAGCAAGCTTTCTTGCTCCATAATAGGGGGGGCGGTCGATGATGGAACGGACGGGATTTATGCGGTGCCAGATGACATAAGGGGCCACAGCCTTCAAGACCTCCAGGTCGGCCTTCCTGTCCAGGAGATAGGCGATTGCCCGGCAGAAGGATCTCAGATCCTGGCGCGCCCGATCTGATAGCCCCTCATCCACCTGCCAGCAGATGGCCTCAGGATTGCCGCTGTAGTGGCAGCCTGCGCACAGGCCCCGGGATGGGCGGGCAGAGGATAGCTGGGTCTTGTCATATGAGGGTGCTCTCTCGCAGAGGGTGAAGTCTCTCACCAGGCAGAGGACTGCCAGCTCCACCTGAGGGTCGAGCCTCTTTCCAGCCACCAGGCCGGGCAGGGAGTCGAACTCCTGGGGGGTGAACCCGGGCAGCTCTCCAGCCAGCTCCCAGACCTCCCTCTCCCTCTCGGAGAGGGCCAGCCCCGCCAGGAAATCGGGCTGAAAAGCGGGCACACAGGCGGAGATGCGATCCAGCAGAGCCTCGTCCAGGGGGTAGGTGGCAGAGAACTCAGGGTTCATGGTCAGGTAATAGCAGGTATCCCCTGGCTCGTTGACCTGCCCGGAATAGCTGATCTTCCTCTTTTTCAGTATCTCAAGGAAAAGGTTCTGCTTGCCGCCGGGAAAGCGGTTGACCTCATTGATCAGCTTCCAGCGGGACTTAGACCAGGGGGTCCAGAGAACTGTGCAGGCCCCGCCCTCCTCTCGCGTCCACTGTCTGGGATCGAGAAAGCCCACCATCTTCTCCTCCGTCTGCTCTGGATGGCCGGTCACCATTCTATCCTCCACCTCGCTGAAGGGGAGAGATAGGAAGGAGGATCCGAGCAGATTGATCAGGGTGGTCTTGTTGGCCCCCATCCCGCCGTAGAGGAGAAGGGCGCGATTTCTCAGGCAGGCATTGGCAATGGAGAAATAGAGCTGGGAGTTGATCCTGCGGTCGCCGATGAAAAGGTCCTTTCTCGCCACATGCAGCCTCAGCTCCTCCAGAGCTCTGATCAGGGCTTCGATCTTCTTCTTTGGATCGGGCATAAAAGGAGGGCTATGCGTTTGCGATATATGAATTAGGCGAGAGGTTATGAAAAGGAGGGAGGGGCAAAAGTCATCAAAACGGGAGGGATTGATGGCCGTCGACTTTTGCCTGAGCGTGATGTCGTCATTCGACGACTTAAGCCTTTCGGTTAAGATGATGCTGGTTGAGATGATTCTATGCTAGCACAGATATCAATGAATAATTAGGAGGGGGGGCAAAAGTCATGGAAATAGGAGGGATATGAGGGTATGACCTTTGCGTAGAAGGGCTACGATCATCAACGTATATATTTGTTTCCGTCTGAAGCAATCGCCGAAGGGCAATCAGGGAAAAGAGTAATTAGATTTGCTGTATAAATGAGATCTGATGATCTACACAATCACCCTAAACCCGGCATTGGATCGCACTTTATGGATTCAGAGGATGAGCGATGATACCTCAAACAGAATAATCGAGGAGAAGAGCTTTGCAGGAGGAAAGAGCGTCGATGTCTCCAAGGTGCTCAAGAACCTGGGAGAGGATAATGTGGCCCTGGGTTTTGTGGGAGGCTTTGCCGGCCGGGAGCTGGAGGGGAGGTTGCTCAACGAGGGCATTGAGACCGACTTTGTGCGCGTCTCCGGCGAGACCCGCACCAATATCGTCATTCATGAGAAGGATACTGGAAAGCAGTACGTCTTAAATGCCCGCGGCCCGGAGATCAGGCCGGATGAGCTGATGCAGTTCATAGAGCAGCTGGAGAGGCTTCCCTGCAGCGAGCTGGTCACCATTGGCGGAAGCCTGCCCAGGGGCATCAGCCCGGAGATCTATCGCAAGATCATAAACCTGGTGAAGAGGTGCCAGGTGAGAGTGGTCCTGGATGTGGATGGCGAGGCGCTCCGCCAGGGGATCCGCGCCCGCCCCGATATCATCAAGCCCAACATCCATGAGCTCTCTGAACTGGTGGGCAGAGAGCTGGTGGATATGGATGAGATCATTGCTGCCTCGCGAGAGATCAATCAAAAGGGGGTGGAGATCGTCCTGGTCTCCATGGGGGCGAAGGGCATACTCCTGGTCTCGGGCAGAAGGACCTATCTGGCCGTCCCGCCGACGGTGAAGGTGGAGAGCACTGTGGGGGCGGGCGACTCTTCGGTGGCCGGTTTCGTCCTCGGCCTGGTGCAGGGAAAGGAGCTGCCAGAATGCTTGATATATGCAGCCGCTGCTGGTACTGCCACCACCCTTCACCAGGGAACTGCGCTGTGCCAGAGGGATGATTTTGAGAGGCTGATCCCTCAGGTCGTTCTCACCGACCTCTCCCCCAGGGACTGAGGTGGAAGAATGATCGAGAATGAGAATATCAAGATCCCCCTGGATGTCCCAGCAAAGAGCCGGAATAGATACCGGGATAACTATCTGAGGATCACAAAGGGCCGGGAGAGGTTGATGCTATTTGCCGGCGACCAGAAGGCAGAGCACCTGAACGATGACTTCTTTGGAGAGGGAATCGACCGGGAGGATAACGATCCAGAGCATCTATTCCGGATAGCGGCCAGCTCCAATATCGGCGTCTTTGCCACCCAGCTGGGCCTGATCGTCCGCTATGGCATGGACTATCCCTCCGTCCCCTATCTGGTCAAGCTGAACTCCAAGACCAACCTGATCAAGACCGAGCAGGCCGACCCCCGCAGCCCTCTGTGGATAGATGTGCCTCAGGTGGTTGAATTCATGGAGAGCAGCAAACTGGATATCCTGGGGGTGGGCTACACCATTTATCTGGGAAGCGAGCATGAGGGGGAGATGCTCTCCCAGGCCGCCAGGCTGGTCTATCAGGCCCATCAGGCAGGCCTGGTGACAGTCCTCTGGGTCTATCCCCGCGGACGGGCAGTGGCAGATGAGAGGGATCCTCACCTCATCGCCGGCGCTGCTGGAGTGGCCTTGACCCTGGGAAGCGATTTCGTCAAGCTGAACTATCCCGCCGGGGCGGAGGAGGATCGGGCAGATCTATTCAAGGAGGCTGTGCAGGCAGCTGGGCGCACCAAGGTGGTCTGTGCCGGCGGAGAGAGCACTGATGCCCGTCTTTTCCTGCAGAGGCTGCATGATCAGATCCATATCAGCGGTGCTGCGGGGAATGCTACCGGCAGGAATATTCATCAGAGGCCTTTGGATGAAGCGATCAGGCTGTGCAATGCCATCTATGCCATAACAGTGGATAATGCCAGTGTGGACTGGGCCTACAGGCTCTACAGCGGGGAGTAGCCTGGAGGATGATTTGCCCCGGTTGATACTGCTCAGACACGGCCAGAGCCTCTGGAATCGGGAGAGGAGGTTCACCGGCTGGACGGACATCGATCTATCCCCTCAGGGGGTGAAGGAGGCCCGCCATGCCGGACGGCTGATGAGAGGAGCGGGCATAGCCATTGATCTCGCCTACACATCGCTTCTGAAGCGGGCTTTGAGGACACTGTGGATAGTGCTGGATGAGATGGGCCTAGTGGGAGTTCCAGTCATCCAGAGCTGGAGGCTGAACGAGCGCTCTTATGGCTCCTTTGAGGGATTGTGCCTGGATGAGGCAGAGGAGATATATGGGGCAGAGCAGGTGCGAGTGTGGCGCAAGAGCTTCCACCATCGGTTCCCTGCCCGGCCTGAGGGGGGTATCGGCCTTCAGGAGGGGGGCCACCGCCGCACCAATCCGATAGCAGGGCCCCCTTCATCCTCCGAATCTTTGAAGGAGGTACAAGAGCGTCTTCTGCCCCTCTGGCAGGAGAAGATAGCTGCTGACCTGGAGGAAGGGAGGAGCATTCTGGTGGTCTCCCATGGCAACACCATCCGCGCCCTGGTCAAGCATATAGAGGGGATATCCGATCTGGATATAGAAGATCTGGCCGTTCACAATGCCGATCCCCTCGTCTACGAGCTGGACGGCCGGCTGAGGCCCGCAGAGCGCATCGTTCTGGGCAATAATGACATGTAAGGAGGTTTAAAGGTGGCATATGCTGTAGTTCATATCTCAATAGAGAAGAAAGAGGAGCTGATCGAGAAATACTCCCGCCAGGTGCTCTATGAGATAAAATCGGAGATATATGGATGCTGCATCAAGCTTCTGACCGGCAGCCCGTCGATCAAGGAGGCCTGGGAGGAGAGCTTCTACTCGGCATCGCAGAGCATTCGCTCCCACGGGAGGCTTTATGTTATCCAGGATCAGGATGGGGAAGAGAATCAGGTCCTTTATGATCCCCAATCAAGGACAGCATTTCTGATCAATATGGACTATTACGGCTGGGTCAAGTCCCTGGCTCTGAGTGTGGCAGGCGATATCCTGGAGGACTATCATAACATCTATTCAGTTCACGGCGCCTGTCTGGACATGCGCGGCCAGGGGATATGCATACTGGGCGGATCGGGGGCGGGGAAGACCACCCATACCTACGGTCTCTTACGAAACCCGCGAATGAGAGTGGTATGCGATGACTGGTTCTTCGGAAGGATATTCGGCGATGATGTCTTAGCATATGGCTCAGAGAAGAACTTCTATATCCGGGCCGATCTCCCTGATATCTGGAAGGAGTTCGCCGGCCTGGTGGAGAAGGCGACCTTTGATGCCAAGGGGCGGGCGGTAGTGGACCTCCGCCAGGTTATCGGGAAAGGGCGCATCATGCCTCTGACCACCATCGAGAGGGTGATCTTTCTCAAACGGGACCCCGAACAGAAGGAGATTGTGCTCCCCTTGGAGATGGATCAGGCTTTGGCAATTCTGGAAGGGAATGGCTACTACAATCCCCATCTTCTGGTGCACAATGAGTTCAAGACCAATCTGCGCCGCCACTTTTTCCAGGTACTCTTCTCCCGCTCAAGGGTGATTGAGGTGAACACCACCGGCACCCCCGAGGAGACGCAAAGAAAGATATCGGAGATCATAAGGGAAGCTGAGAGCCAGAGGCTATGATAAAAAAAGCTCCCTGATCCTCCATCAGCACTTCGCCTTTGGAAGCGGTGAGGCACAGCGGGAAGACCCAACCCTCTGGGGTGGTCTTCTGGACTGCGAAACCGGTGAGCTGTGCTGCAGCCGCAACAGGATGAAGGCGAAGCTCTCGCACCATCAAGCAGAGAATGAATGGATCTGATGGACTCATCCAGGCAGCTTCTATTTTGGAATGCCAATCGCCAGCTACAAGCCACACCTTTTGGGTGCGGCAGTTGACTTAGGCATCAGCGGTGTAGATGATGTGCACCGGGAAATAGTCATCCTGCTGGGTATCATCAGAGGTATGCAAATAGCGGCGATCCATCAGATGATTCTTCCAGATGGCATCTCTGACTGCAAGGATCCTCCCGTCAATGCTATTCAAGTTCCTGTTCATCTTCATTCACCTCGCTTTGGCTATTCAATTCGATGCTGCTGACAATGCCTGCCGGCGAAGGGGACAGAGACGGTGTAGGTCTCCCAGAAGGGATCAGAGAAGATCTGTGATTGGATTTAGGAATGGATCTGGGAATGGACGTAGCACAGATGGACTGGATCGGGGTGATTGACCGGCCCGGGGACAGGCAGAGAGCATACAACTGCTCTTCTCATCATCTAATGCATATCGTCCAGAAGCTCACCTCAAGGGCCTTGTAATACAGAACTTAGGTTCTTAAATGTTATAATTATCCACTTTTACTATTTATAAGTTTCGACTTATTGTTATGGATGTTGATACAGGATTTCAGGATCTGAGTAATGCTTGCCTGCTGCTATTTCGCCTCCTTTCGCCCTCTCTCCCGATGCTTTGCCCCTCTGTATTGCGCAGGAATGAGGCACCTCACCCCCTCTCCTATGAGATCCTGTCTTCCTGCCCTCCTCAGCCCCTCCCTGACCAGGTGATAGTTCCTGCGATCCCTGTATTGCAGGATGGCTCTTTGAATCCTCTTCTCCTCCCCCTTTGGCACGTGCACCGGCAGGAGGGTGAAGGGGTCCAGGCCGGTGTGATACATGGCTGTGGAGACGGTCATGGGGGTGGGGGTGAAGTCCTGCACCTGCTCAGTGTACAGGTGGTTGTCCTGCAGATACTCTGCCAGCTCCACCATATCGGCGATGGTGCATCCAGGATGGCCGGACATGAGATAGGGCAGAAGATACTGCTCCCGGCCCGCTGCCCGGGAGGCAGCCGCAAACCTCTCCCGGAAGGCATCCAGAGCCTGGCGGGGGGGCTTATGCATGCAGTCTGTAACCCCCTTTGAGATATGCTCCGGGGCGATCTTCAGGTGGCCGGAGACGTGGTGGCGGCACAGCTCCTCCAGATAAGAGGATTGATCGGCCAAGATCAGATCGTGCCTTATCCCGGAGCCGATGAAGACCCTCCTCACCCCGGGAATGGCCCGGAGGCGGCGGAGCAGCTCCACCTGGCGGGAGTGGTCTATATCCAGGCTGGGACAGTCGGTGCTGCAGAGTCTGTCCGGGCAGGCCCCCTGATGCCAGCGGTGGCAGGAGAGGGCATACATATTGGCGGTGGGGCCGCCCACATCCTGGATGATCCCCTTGAAGCCGGGCATCCGGACCATCCTCTCAGCCTCCCGCACAATGGAGCTCATGCTCCTGCTCTGCACAATCCTCCCCTGATGGTGAGTGAGGGCGCAAAAGGAGCAGGATCCAAAGCAGCCCCGGTGGCTGGTGATGGAGAACTGAACCGGCTCCAGTGCTGGAATGGCCTCCCGGTAGGAGGGATGGGCCTCTCTGCTGTAGGGCAGCTCGTAGATGTGGTCCAGTTCTGCAGAGCTGAGAGGCCGGGCAGGAGGGTTCTGGATGATCACCGTCTTGGGATGGGGCTGGACCACCGCCCGGCCCTGATAGGGGTCCTGCTCATTATAGTGCGCGGCGAAGGCCTCGGCATATTTTCTTTTCTCCTCCTTGACCTCAATATAGCCGGGGATGAGAACGGCCTCCTCTCTCTCCTTCTCCCGCCAGCGTCGCAGCTGTTCTTTGACTGCTGTTCCGGGGACATCCCCGATCTGGGCGATCCCTTCCCCTGCCTTCAAGCGCCGGGCCACCTCCAGGATGGGCCTCTCCCCCATGCCATAGACCAGGAGGTCGGCGGGGGCGTCCGCCAGGATGGACTGGCGGACGGAGTCCGACCAGTAGTCGTAATGGGCGAAGCGGCGCAGGCTGGCCTCGATCCCTCCCAGAATCACTGGCGCCTTTGGAAAGAGGGCATGCACCCGGTTGGCATAGACGATCGCCGCCCGGTCCGGGCGGAGGAGGCGGCCGCCGGGGGAGTAGACATCCCGGCGGCGGCGCTTGAGGTTGGGGGTGAGGTTGTTGACCATGGAGTCCACGTTGCCCGAGGTTATGCCAAAGAAGAGGAGAGGCGGTCCCAGACGGAGGAAATCCCCGTCCTTTTTCGGGTCCGGCTGGGCGATGATCCCCACAGTGTAGCCGGCGTCCCAGAGAACCCGCCCCAGAAGGCCCGCCCCGAAGGAGGGATGGTCCACATAGGCATCTCCGCTCACCAGGATGATGTCGAACTGCTCGATGCCCAGGTCCCCAGCCTCCTGCAAGGAGATGGGCAGAAAAGAGGGCTGCTTGATCATGGCTGGGCGGTGAAGGGGGCTGGGACAACATATACCCTTCGAAGCAGTTCAAAAACAAGATGGGCATCATATAGATCCCAAGGCCATACAGGTTCTGAGGCAGATAATATATCCTAAGAGCGATATAGATGAGCCATCTTTGGAGGGAGAATTTGCCCAGAGTCTCAGTGATAAGCAACGGCCGGCTGGCGGTGGCCTTTGATGGCCAGACGAACGTCCGCGATCTCTTCTATCCGCGGGTGGGATTGGAAAACCACCTCTCAGGACACATGCTTAAGATGGGGGTATGGGCTGACGGTCGCTTCAGCTGGCTGGGAGATGGCTGGCAGATAAAAACCGGATATATGCCCGAGACACTTGTCTCTCGCAGCATTGCCGGCAATGCCGCCCTGCAGATCAGGATCGAGACCAATGATGCCGTTCACCGCACCCATGACCTCTTCCTGCGAAAGATCATGGTCAGCAACCTCGCTCAACAGCAGCGCAAACTCCGGATATTCTTTGCCCATGACTTTCACATCTACGGCGATGTCGTGGGTGATACGGTGATGTATGAGCCGGCCATAAATGCCATGATCCATTACAAGCGCCAGCGCTACCTTCTGGTCAACGGCATCACTGGCAAGGGGGAGGGAATCAGCCAGTTTGCCGCCGGCCACAAGGAGCTGCCGGGCAGGGATGGCACCTGGAGGGATGCCGAGGATGGTATTCTTAGCGGCAATCCCATCGCTCAGGGCTCTGTGGACTCAGTGCTCGGCTTCGATCTGGATCTTTCAGCGAAGTCCAGGGGCACCATCTATTACTGGATCGCCTGCGGCCGGAACCTCTCCCGGGTTTTGGATCTGGACGCCCGGGCAAAGAGCATAGGAGTAGAGCAGCTGCTCTTGGAGACTGAGAACTACTGGTCGGCCTGGGTGAACAAGCCGGAGGTGGATCTCAACCCCCTCCCCAGGGAGATCGCGAGGGCCTACAAGAGCTCCCTGGCCATAATGAGCGCCCTGGAGGATCGCCGGGGCGGGATAATAGCATCATGCGACTCGGACATACTGCAATTCAACAAAGATACCTACTCCTACGTCTGGATGCGTGACGGCGCTATAGCTGCTCAGGCCTTCGACCTGGCCGGATTCAGGGAGTCCAGCATCCGCTTCTTTCTGTTCTGCAATCAGGCCCTGACTGAAGGGGGCTTCTTTCACCACAAATACTCTCCAGATGGATCTGTGGGCAGCAGCTGGCTGCCCTCACCGGGAGGAGGGCTGCTGGCCATAGAGGAGGATGAGACCGCCCTGGTCCTCTATGCTCTCTGGAGGCACTTTGAAAGATACAGGGACATAGAGTTCATCGAGGGCGTCTATCCCAACCTGGTGCTGAAGGCCACCGACTTTCTGCTTGATTATCTGGATTCCGATACCGGCCTTCCCAGGGCCTCTTTTGATCTGTGGGAGGAGAAGCTGGGAACCTTCACCTGGACAGCCGCCACCGTCTATGCCGCCCTGATCGCTGCAGCCAGGTTCGCCCGGGTATTCTATAATCGCGAGCGGCATGAGATACTGGTCCGGGCTGCAGCAGATCTGAAGGCGGCCATGATCAGCCAGCTCTACGATCCGGAGAAGGGCCGGTTCCTGAGAGCCATCTACCCGGACGGCTCTCGCGACACCATCGTGGACAGCAGCATGGCGGCGGTCTTCCTCTTCGGAGCTTTCAGTGCCAGGGACAGGATGGTAGAGGAGACAATGGCCTCCATCAGGGCGCAGCTATGGATAGGGACCGATGTTGGCGGCCTGGCCAGGTACGAGAACGATGAGTATCAGAGGATCTCCCCGGATCTGCCCGGGAACCCCTGGTTTATCTGCACCCTCTGGCTGGCAAGATGGCTCATCGCCCGTGCCGATGGGCCCGGGGGGCTGGATGAGGCTCTAAAGCTGCTGGAATGGTCTGTCAGGCACTCCCAGCCATCAGGGGTGATGGCAGAGCAGATCCATCCGTTCACCGGCTCGTCCGTCTCCGTCTCCCCTTTAGCCTGGTCTCATGCCGAGTTCGTCATCGCCGTCTGCGAGTATCTGCAGAAGCGCCGGGAGATGGCATCTGCAGAGGAGAACAGAATGGCAAAGGAGCCGGGATCATGTTTCTGAGGCTTTGCTCCATCGAGGAGATCAGCCCAGGGGAGATGAGGCAATTTTATCTGCAGGGAGAGGAGATCCTGGTCGTAAATCTCGAGGGCAGAATCTATTGTCTGGATGCCAGGTGCTCGCATGCAGGCGCTCCCCTGGCCGAGGGATCGCTGCAGGGCGAGATGCTGACCTGTCCTTGGCACTACTCTCAGTTCCGCATCACCGATGGATCGGTCTTGAGGGGGCCGGCGACCAATCCCCTGCGCGTTTACAGGACAGAGATAAGAGATGGACAGCTATTCGTTGACCTCCTGGCTCCTGAGATCTGAGAGGAGCGATCTTCAGGAGCCGGGCGCTTTTCAGGAGCCGTTTGGGCGATCGGCCTGCAAAGGGATGCTTGCAAAAGGATGCTTGCAAAGGCAAGTCTTAAGATCGAGAACCTTCATAACCTCATCCGGGAGAAGCAATGAAGAATAAGGTAATAGCTCTGGCTGTCCTTTTTGCGGGGTCCATCCTGCTTGCAAACCTGGGCCATGCCGCTCTGATCAGTGTCGAGCCCGGAGAGAGCATTCAGGCAGCCTTGAATGCTGCCCAGCCCGGTGACATTGTGCAGGTGGAGGGCGGGGTCTATCACGAGAGCCTGGACATCAACAGGCAGGTGGTGCTGCAGGGCAGGGGCCGCCCGCTGCTGGATGCAGGAGCGAGCGGCAATGCCATAACACTGCGCGCCGATGATATCACCATCTCGGGCTTCAATATCAGGACCACCCGCCGCATAGGCATCCACGCCATCTCCAGTGGCAATACCATAGCCAACAGCAGCATCTCCGGCTGCCTGGACGGCATCCGCCTGGATGGGGGCCACTCCAATAGCATCGTCAAGAATGAGATCAATAACAATACCAATGGCATAATCCTCTACCGCTCAAATGATAATCTGATAGAAGAGTGCGATATCAGGGACAACAACATAAATGAGGAGAGCGACTGCGGCATATATCTCATCTACTCTCAGGGGAATGTCATCCAGAACAATCAACTGAGAAATAACGGCGATACCTCCATCTCCCTTCGCTCTGCCAGCGGCAACTCCATCCTCAACAATACCGTCCTCAAGAATGACTGGTATGGCATCTCCTTATCTGAGTTCAGCAACAGCAACCGGATAGCATATAACAACGCCAGCAACAACAAGGATTCAGGCATATATCTGGACGGCTCCCGGGATAATCACCTCCTGGGAAACTGGGCTGCTGACAACTCCAAGGGGATCTATCTCTCCTATGATAGCAATGACAACCTGCTGGAGGGAAATCACCTCCGCCAGAATGGCAAAGGGCTCTATCTGGCCAATCATGCCAGCAATAACACCATCGTGGGCAACACCGCCCAGGAGAATGGCTATGGCATCTACCTGACCTTCTCCTCCCGCTGGGATCTGGTCTATGCCAATCATCTGATCGATAACGGCTGCAATGCCTACGATCGGGGGGAGAACAATCGATGGGACAATGGAAGCCTGGGCAACTATTACAGCGATCTGGGAAGGAGATTCTACATCCCTGGAGGGCCGGGAATCGACAATCACCCCCAGGCGGAGGCCTCCGGGCCCGGCCCCCTGGCCGATCAGCCAATCCTGCCTGGGGAGAGGACAGGGGATTGGAGCCGCTTGCCCTTCTGAACACCACTCCTGCCTAGATCGATCTGGCCAGCAGCTCCCTTCAGATGAACCTGGGCCTCTCTGAGAGCCTCATGGCGAGGGGCAGCCTGCGCCAGGGCTTTCCTCTTGTCTCCGCTGCCAGCCTCTCTTTGAGCTCATCCACACTCATCGCCCTCTTTGCCGGCGACTTGGGGGTGGACTCGCTGCGCACTGTGACTGTCAGTTGGCCGGAGTGCAGCTCCTCGTCCCCGATCACTGCCACATAAGGCACCCACTCTCTGCCCGCATCCCGGATCTTCTTGCCCACGGTCTCGTCCCTATCATCGATATCTGTGCGGAATCCAAGAATTCCGGCCACCTCAAAGGCCCTCTCCTGGTGGCGCTCGGCCACCGGTATGATCCTCACCTGGGTGGGTGAGAGCCAGGTCTCGAGCATGGGCAGCCTGCCCTCCTCGGAGAGCCGGGCCGACTTCTCAAGTATGGCATACATCACCCTCTCTATCGCTCCGGAGGGGGAGCAGTGCAGGAGGATGGGCCGGCGCCGGGCACCGGACTCATCGATATAGTTGATGTCGTAGCGTTCAGCATTCTCCACATCGATCTGCACTGTGGAGAGGGCGCTGGCCTTGTCCATGGTATCTACGAAGTTGAACTCGAACTTGAGGACGAAGTAGAAGAACCTCTCATCCCACATCTCAATCAGGACTGGTTTTTTGACGATGTCCACCAGGCTCTCGATGAACTCCCGGTTCTCCTGATAGAAGTCGCGGGTGAACCTGATCGCCACCTCATAGTCATCAACCTCCAGGCCCACCTCCTTCAGGACATCGATGCTGGCCAGATACTGCTTTCTGAACTCCTCCATGGCGGACTGCATATCCCGGCTCAGGGTATGCATGTCGGGCATGGTGAAGGCTCTCAGGCGGCGGATGCCCACCAGCTCCCCCCGCTGCTCCCTCCTGAAGCTATACCTGGTCATCTCGAACATCTTCAGGGGCAGGGACTTGTAGGAGATGGACATATCATGGCTCATCAAGAACTGGCCAAAGCAGGCGGCGAAGCGGAGGAAGAGCTTTCTCTTGTCCGAATCGATCTGGTACTGCCGGGCGGGGAAGCGGTCCAGATACTTCTTCAATGTGGGGTGCTCCATATCGTACATGATAGGGGTCTCCACCTCCATCGCTCCCATATCCTCTGCCTTCTCCAGAACCAGTGTCTCCAGGAGGGATTTGACCAGGCGGCCCTTGGGATAGTAGCGCATGTTGCCCGAGTCGGATCCGGGCTCGTAGTCCACCAGCTCCAGCCGTCTCATAAGCTCCACATGGGGGGGGATCCTGTCCACTGCTCTGGCCTTGGAGATCTCGTAGTTGGCGAACTTCTGCAGGTTGGGATGGCCCTGAAAATCGAACCCGTCCGCATCCACCAGCCTGCCATCCAGATCCAGGATCTTCCAGTAGGATACTGCCTTGGCCTCGGACTTGAGGGCCTCGGATACCACCTCCCCCTCGCCCAGCTTGATTGAGCGGGAGAGCTCAGAGAGGGGATGGCCCTTGCAGCTTATGGTGAAGGCCTTGTACCAGCCGAAGGGGGCGCGCATGACCTCGAAGTCCCGGGAGAGGTGCTCTTCCATTCCCTTGAGGATCTTGACTGCTGTTGCCGGGGTGGAGAGGCTGGAGCTCAAGTGGGCATAGGGGTAGAGCATGATGCGGCGGGAGTTGACCTGGCCGGCAACTTCAGCTATCTGCTTTGCGCCCTCGGCGATCACTGCATCGCTGTCGTCCTCATCGAACTTCTCCACGGCGATGAAGGCGCAGAGTGCCTCCTCGAGGCGGCCCCTCTTGGCCGACTCATCGATCTCTTCTGCCAGCTTCGTGGCCCTCTTGGCCTCAAACTCTATGAAATCTGAGTGGATTAGAAGCAATTGCAATATCGGTCACCTGAACATTAGAGGGATAAGTGAGGGTGTAATTCAATGTTTCTATCTGGCATCAGAGAGCCATAGTACTCCCTTTGCCATCGCCAGTAAAAAGAGGGAGGGGGAGAGCCCGTAGATCAGATCCTGCGGCCGGGTGCTTTGAAAAGCTCTCTTGCTCATCCCCGCATGAACTTGTCCCAGCCCCGATAGTTCTCCTTGAGGACGGTGCAGATCCCCTCCATCATCTCATAGGGAATGCCCACCACCACCTCCTCATCCTCCAGGCCGGCGTTCCTCACCGAGCCGTCGCAGCCCAAAGAGACATTCACCTCTCCTTTCAGATAGGGTGAACTGGTAGCATCGACGCAGAATGACTGGATGCCTGCGGTGTTGAATGTGGCCCTGCCCCCCTTCTCGAACATGGCCGCCTGGACGATCCTCCGCGCCTGGAGGGGATTGCCCACCAGTATGACCACATCCGGCCTGGTCACCATCTTGTCCAGAGGGGCCACATAGCTGGCCACTGTGCTGCCGGGAAGGATGCGGGGCATATTGGCAGCGATCAATGTGCCGGCCTCCTTGGTTGAGCACTTGTGCAGTTTATTGAAGTACAAGGTCCCAGTGCGGATGTTCTCCGGGCACTCCATCAGGCCCAGGCCGGAGGCACCTCCCTTGCACTCGTGATAGTCGGCATGGGCGAGATAGCTAACACCATCCCGCCTTGCTCCCTGGATCATAGAGCAGTAGCGGAAGGGCCTCTCTATTATGTTGAGGTCCTGAGGGATCTCCTCCTCGCTCTTGAAAAGTCTCACACCCACGATATTGTCCCGGATTCCCAGGGAGGACTTCAAAATGTCCGACATCTCTTCCAGATTCATCATAATACACCGGCATTTGAGTTGCAGGCATGGGATTTGGAGCTTGCGCTCTGGCAGGCCAACTGGAGGGCGATCACCATATTGGTCCAGACTCATGAACGCCGGCCACCCGCAAACTATAAGTATTAATAATGCCTATAGATGAAGGCCGCGTCTTAAGCTGAATGAACCAGATTCCGGCAATCCGACTGGGCTCTCAGGCCCAGAGGGTCAAGAGAAGCATCCCACCACAGATGCTCCAAATGGCCAATGCCTGAGAGGTGCTGCTCCTGAACAGCATTCGGAAGCTCGAAAGGGCTTGAGGGGCAGAAAGAGATGCACGCCGTAATGGGCGTAGCAGCATGCCCAAAGGAGATCCGGTTCAAAGCAGTCCAGGACGCGACATTTGCTGATTGAAAGGCGAGCTGAAGGCCCAGCATCATAAGGTGCTACGGGTTCCCGTAAGAGGGACGCTGTGTGAGAGTCCAGCTCTAAAGCCGCCTGGAGAGAGGCATAAAGTCGAGATCTTGGGCGTGGTCAGGCCCTCCACCTTGGTGGATATGGCTCCTCTGAAGGGCGCTGTGGATCGGCGTTGGCCCGCCCGAGAATCGATTGCTCAATTCATCACAGAGCCATTTTTTCATTCTGCTCCCCCATCACTCTCTTCTCCAGATCCTCACAATCGCTGCCGTCCCCGCCAGATTGATGACCAGGATCATGGCCACCCCCATGCCCCTTCGCGCGCCCTCTGGCAGGGCTTTCTCTCCTCTCAGGTCCACGCTCCGATCCCCGTCCACCAGGAGCCTCATGGAGAGGCCTTCTCCCCTCAATGTGTACTCTCCCCGCACCAGTCCCCGGAAGAGCTCCTCCTCATCGCCGGAGGCTGCAGCCAGGCGGATGCCATCCCGCCATAGCTCCAAACCGGCAGGAGCCCCCCTGACCCGCAGAGTGCTCCCTGCCCTGATGGGAAGGGAGAGGCCCTCTGTGGATTCATTGGATGATATCTCCAGCAGCGAGAGCACTGTGGGGGCAACATCCACCTCCGACCAGAGGCCACCCAGGTTCAGCTCCTCTATCCCCGGACCGGTGATGACCAGGGGCACCCGCAGAGCCTCCAGGCGGTTGGCATACTTCTCAGCAGAATGGCCGCCCTTTCCCTTTGGATCGGGAAAGACCATGCCGTGATCGGCGGTGACCACCAGCAGGATCTCATTCCTCCGACAGGCACTGGCCAGCCGGCCCAGGGGCTCATCCAGAGCCTCCACAGTCTTCAGGTAGCCGCTGGCGTTCAGGTTGTGCCCGGCGCTGTCCACTGCCCCCGCATTGACCAGCAGGATGAACGGCTTTCCTATTAGGTGCTCGACAGTATCCGCAGCAGCATCCAGAGCCCAGGCATTATAGCCGGCATAGCCACGGATTCCCTGAGGGTTGGAGTACTCGGCGAACCTGTCCCTCCACTCCTGAAAGAGCACAGTCAGGCCCGCGGGGGCACTGGAGCTGAAGCCTGGGATGGGCTCAGCGCCGTGCAGGGAGTTATCCTCCAGGTACAGGACAGCATCCATCTCCTCCAGGATGGACATCGAGTCTCCCCGCTCCATAATGGCCAGGCAGAGGTATCCCCTCTCGCGAGCAAGATCGAAGATGGTGGGGCCGAGCTGATTCCAGTCCGCCCCTGTGCGGCCGGTGACCAGAATGGAGTGGCTCTTTGTGGTCTCGGGGACGGGCACCCTCACATCCACCGCCCGCGCCCCGCCACCAGTGAGATTGAAGAGCACCGCCTTTCCCAGGGGCGAGCCATCTAGGGCATAGGCATTGTGCTCCGGATAGACATAAGAGGAGCCCAGGCCGTCTATGACCAATATCACTGCACCTTCAGGGCGGTCGGTGGGGCCCACCTGGACCTCCAGAGCGCCTCCACCGGGCAGCAGCAGGAGCAGGAGGAGAATGGCAAGGAGCATCCCTTTGGATTCAGTCATCTAAATATTAAAAACTTTCACATATTTTATGGATTGAGCCATCAGAGCTCAAGTCCCCAGAGCGGGCCTGCTCCTAACCCCCGGAGAAGATGACTGAAGATATGCAAAAAAAGGCTTTTGGATCGCGCCCTACAGAACCATTAAAAGTCGGTCATGATCCTGTACTGGTCGATCTCCGTCTGCTTCAGGCCGGTCAGGAACTGCTCAGCCATATCGCGAATGTCACCGGAGCGGGTGATCGCCCGGCCTACCACCAGGATGTCTGCCCCTGCAGCCAGGGCCTCGCCTTCGGTATCGGTGCGAATCCCCCCGGCCACAGCTACCAGAAGCCTTCTTCCCTCCTCGGCCAGGGCCTTGATCTCGGGGATGTTCTGCCAGGAATGGGCGCTATGCTCCATGTCGATCGCCCGGTGCAGCTCGACCACATCGGGCAGAACATTCAGTCCCCTGAGCACCGCCAGTGGATCGTCCACATTGAGCATATCGATTATGGAGTAGATCCCCGTCTTTCTGGCCTCATTGATGGACAGCTCTATTGTCTTCTTGGGAGCGAGGCCCGATATCACCACTGCATCGGCGGTGGAGTCAGCAGCAAGGCGCACCTCCAAGTTTCCCGTATCCAGGGTCTTGAGATCCAGTATGACAAAAGCCCCCGGCCGGATGGCCCGAATCTCTTTTACCACACTCATCCCCAGCATCTTGACCAGAGGGGTCCCCACCTCGATCAGGATGTGATCGCTCTCAGGCAGAGCAGAGAGCACCCGGCGCACCTCGGCCGCATCCACCAGGTCGAAGGCCACCTGCAGGTAAGGAGGGTCCCAGAGGCGGGTGACTTTGAATCCCATGATGGGATGGGTGGAGCGTTCCTTCTCGTAAAGGACTTTATCGACATCCGGGAACCCGGCCATCGCCCGCTGTACTGCCAGTTTTGTGGCTCCGTAGTTATATCGATAGATGGCATCATAATCCTTGGCTTGAGGATCGATGTAAACGGAGACGATTATCAGCAGCTCTTCTGCTTGATCCCTGGGGATGACTCCCTCTGCCACTGAATCTGCCACAGCCTTGGCCACGGCCATCTGGGCCGGCCCAAAGATCTGGGCTACCTGATCCATATTCTTCACTGTCACCTTGGGAACGATAAGGGTAGAGGGCTTGGGCGGCAGGTTCGGCCTGATGACCCCGAGGAGTGGGGTGTGCCCCGCTGAGAGCTGGGCCATCCCGGAGGCAAAAGCCACTCCCACTGGCCCCTCCTTATCTCCTATGATCAGATCGATATGTGCTACCTCAGGCCCCTTTCCAATGAGAGCCTCTCCAACCAAGAACAATAAGATTCACCTCGCCACCGAGTGAGCAATCTCTCTATTTTAATCCTTTTGCCGATTTTTAGAGGATTCAGATGATCTGCCAGTAGATGAGAGGAGCCAGTGCCAGGAGCATCAGCCCGGTAAAAAGCCTCATTCCCACCCGGTGATCCTTGCGGAAGCCGTCCACTCTATCCGGGCTCATTCCCAGGGCCAGGAAACCGCCCACCACTATGATCGGCAGTACCACCCCCAGATTGAAGAACGTCAGATAGGCTGCGCCGACAAGGTAGCTCTTGGAGGAGATGAGATCCAGTATGGCCAGATATAGACCTCCCACACAGGGAGCCTTCACCAGTGAGAATAGTGCTCCTGCCAGGAAGTAGGAGCTTGACCTTCCCCGGTCCACTCCCGCCTGGAAGTACTGCAGCGCCCAATCCGTCCGGAATAAGGACTGCCTGCCCTGCCTGAGAAGGGCGGCATCTACGACCTGGGATAGGCCCGCCCCAATGAGCAGCACCGTCAGGACATAGCGGAATGAGGCGGCTATGGCCTCGGAGTGCAATAGCCTCTGCATCCCCAGCCCGAAGAGAAGGTACATAGTGAATATGCCAAGGGAGAAGAAGAGCACCATCATCATCAGCTCCCCTCTCTTTCCGGAGATGGAGAGGATGGATGCCGCCAAAAAGACGAGAATGCCAAAGAGACAGGGATTAAAGCCGGCCACAAAGCCGCCGGCAGTGACGGCCAGGGCAGTGGAGAGGGAGAGCTCCTGCAGATCATAATCATATCCGGCCGTAGCATCATCCCGGCCCTGGATAGGGCTTGTCCTGTCAGGGAGGGCGATGGCCGGGGAGGGCCCGGAGTTCAGGCTCTGATTGGCCAGAGACTGGAGGACCTTGCTCTCAAGCAGAGAGTTCTCTCCTCCGTAATCCCGGTAGTCTATCACCTCTGACCCGATGATGATGGCGGGGATATCCCGGGCACGGTATTGATCGATGATCCGGTGCCCTTCATCGGTGTAATAATAGAGGGCTGTGACATTGAGGGCCACCTTCTGGCCGATCCTCTCCAGGGCTCTCTCAGCAGCAGAGCATTTAGTGCATCCGGGGGAGGTGATGACTATCACCTCCACTGGATCTGAGCTCGCCCCGTATCCCCCCACAGGGGCCATTCCAGCAGAGGGGGGATGATTCCCTGCCGGGATGCTGCCATCGATCTTCTCCTCTCCCCCTGCGGCATAAATGCAACTGCATAGGGATAGCAGAACCATCCCCAGAATTATCATGAGCTTAAGGAACCCTCTGGCTGGCAGGATAGGAGGAGGCAGTCCGGGTCGGCTTGGCGGCATCAGTCACCTTATGGTATGGAAGTGATATAAAAAAGAGGCCCTACACCGGCTGGAATAGCGGGGAAAAGGGGGGAGAGAATGGCCCTTGCTCTCAGACAAGGGAGCAGTATCCCGCCCTCCTCTCTTGTGCCTCTGTGGATAAGTCATGGACCTCGCCCCAAAGAGGCCAGAGCGCAGGGAAGATTCTCGGCAGTGCAATGCCATGTGATCTGGCGGTGAGCCAGAAGATCTTCTCCGCCCTTCAGTATCATTTTACTCTTCAGTGACGTACTTCAGGACGGGTTTATCCTCATCCGATGCCTCGCTGGATACAAATGCCACTGAGACATCCCCCATCCCCACCAGAACTATGCTGTAGGGACACCCTTCTGCACAGACCTCAACGGCCTTCTTGATGATGGGGGTGACATCCAGCTCAATCGCACTCTTCACATCGCTCTCTTCTATCTTGACGGACTTGGATGAGACATTTATATCGTAATCCACCTTATCCTTCCAGGTCAGTGTGGAGAGCGTCGCCCCCTCCAGGAAGTAAGCCCTGATCCTGCCATCATCATCCACCCGGGCCACATTGAGGGTGAGAGTGGCAGACTTGATCTGCTCTGGCCTGAAGATGCCCTGCGATCCGAAGAGATTCTCAAAGCCAAGGCGGGTCTCATTTATTGCATCATCATCATCATCGTCGTCATCGTCATCGTCATCCCGAGAGGAGACCCACAACAGATCGCTCTCGCTGAAGCTCGCATCCTCATCCGCTGAGCTGACATAGGTGTCCACATCTATATCCGTTGTGAAGCTTCCTGCACTGCCGGCAGCCGCCAGCAGGAGGAGTATGCCGATACTCGCAAGCCAATATCTCAAACTTCGTTCCTCCGTTGAATTAACCAATACTGCATGTACCTGTCAATTGATAAAAAAGCTTACCTTCATATGTATCCTATGTAAGATGACTCCAGGGAGCTTTGAGATAGATCCGATCCAGCATCTTATCCCGGAGCAGCCCGCGGCCATCCCATGCCAGAACAGAAGGCCCATCTCAAGCAATCCCGGGTCCAACTCCGATCCATCCCAAAGCTATACAAAACCTAGACTGAATCTATTCCATGCTTAGCCTATTCCATGCTTAGCCTATTGCATGCTTAGCCTATTGCATGCTTAGCCTATTGCATGCATAGCCTATTCCAGGCTGGACTGTCCCAAACCCCCTGAATCCCTCCCCAATCGATGTGAGCCGATGTGAGCCATGAATCTTTATAAGTAGATATCTCATCAGGGGATGGATCTCTATGAGCCCTAAAATAAGAAGATCATCAACTCCCCCCAGAGATGCTGGGAGATGCTATGCTCAGGCTTTATCGAATACATGCCGCCCCTCGCAGGGAGGGGGCCGTCCGGGAATTTGGGCGGCATCACTTCTTTATGCTGCCCTGCTGATCGCCTCCACTGCCAGCGCCGCCACCATAAGCGTCAGCTCCGAATTGCAAGCAGCAATCAACTCCGCCCAGCCCGGCGACACCCTTCTGGTGGCCCCGGGGGTCTACAGCAAGATAACCCTCGATAAGAGCCTGAGTCTGGTGGGCGATGGCGCTGTCATCCAGGCGGGGGAGAGGGATGCATGTGTCAATGTTCTGGCTGATGGTGTGAGCATATCCGGCTTTCTGGTCCAGAACGGATTTTATGGCATAAAACTGAACAATGTCCGGGGCTGCACTGTGGCCAACAACACAGTCATCCACTGCACTCAGCCAGGAATTGCCCTCCTCTTCTCCGACGGGAATACCATCAGGGGCAACAATGCCAGCTTCAACGGCCTGGGAGGCGAAGGATGGTATGGGATATACCTCTCCAACTCCAATGACAATCTGATCCTGGATAATGTGGCCTATGGCAATGGCGCCTACGGCATAAACCTTTTCCCCTCCTGCAGCAATAACACCATCCGGGGCAACATCCTGCAGGGAAATATGTACGGCCTGTACATGTTCACAGACTGCAGCCATAACCTCATAGAATTCAATGACCTCTCCAGGAACACCAACTCCGGCCTGGACCTCCGCTTCAACTGCACGCACAACCTGATCCGGAATAACAGCATGATCGATAATGTCGTCGCCGGCCTGACCCTGTTGGATTCTGGATATAACAGCATATCCGGCAACCAGATAGAGGGAAATGGGCGCTACGGCCTGCAGATTCAGAGCAATTCCGATGGCAATACCATCATTGATAATGCCGTCTCCAACAGCCAGACCGGGATCTTCCTGTACTCGGACAAGAATCTGATCTATGGAAATAAGATCCTCTACAATGTGATCCAGGCCGAGGATAGAGGAGAGAACTCCTGGAATGGCAGCTATCCGCTGGGGGGCAACCTCTGGAGCGACTACCATGGGAATGATGAGTACCAGGGGCCGGGGCAGGATGTACTGGGTGCCGATGGCTTTGGCGATCAGCCCTATGAGGTGAGCAGAACGGCCCGCGATCAGTATCCCATCATGGGGGGCCAGGTCAGGCAGATCTCCATCATCCAAAAGAGCCTGAATCCCACCCAGGCCCGGGTGGGAGATGATATAAGAATCACTGTGCAACTGGAGGCTCTATATGATCTCAACCAGCCGACGGTCAGAGCATATCAGCCCGGGGGGGAGGCAAAAGGCTATGGCCGCCTGGTGCTATCTGGGGATACATACCAGGGAGCCTTCTCCACAGCGCTGCTCGATCCCGGGGAGTACGACCTGGTCTTGAAGGTCAAGGATGTTCGCGGATTTGAGCTGGAGGAGGTTTTGGGCAGAATATCAGTCGCTTCTAGAGGGGGCTGATTTCATTTCACAAAGGCGTTCATAAAGAACAATTCAATTTATATAGAATGTGAGAGCAAAAAGAGTGCCTAGAGGCAAGATGATGAAGATGGCAGGCAGAGCTGGGGTGATCCTGATATTGATGGCAATCATCTCCATATCCATATCCGTCGTATCTCCTGCCACAGCTGAACGCACTGGCGATCGCTCCAACTCCTCCGGGGAGCTGGCCTCCTCTATCCTGATGCCCCTGGAAAAGATCAACATCTCAGATGCCGGCAGCATAATCATCGATATCAGTCCCCGCCCGGCTGAGTATATTCCGGGAGCGATAAGCATTCCCTATGACCGGTTCATCGATTCTGGGGGAAGGCCCAAGCCGGCCAATGTGATGGCCCAGATTCTGGGGGAGGCAGGCGTATCCCAAGATGATTCAGTCATTATTTATGGCGAATGCCAGCCCTGCGGCGGAGGCCCATCCGCTGCCACCTATGTCTTCTGGATATTGAAGTACCTGGGACATGAGGATGTCCGCCTCCTGGAGGGAGGGATAGATGAGTGGGTGGCAGCCTCAAATCCCACCTCTGCCGAGCCTGTTGTCCTCGCGCCGGCTATCTACACCTCCTCAGTAGATGCCGGTCTTCTGGCCACATATGAGCTCGTGAGAAGCGGCCTGCCTCTGATCATCGACGCCCGGACTGAGAAGGAGTTTGAGAGCGGCTCGATACCTGGGGCGATCAATATCCCCTATGAGAGCGTTCTGGATGGGAGGAGGATAAGGGATCGGCCAGAGCTGGAGGAGCTCTTCTCAGATCTGGAAAAGAAAAGGCCGGTGGTTGTCTACACCAATACCGGTATCAAGGCCTCAATGATCTGGCTGCCTCTGATCCTTCTCGGCTATGATGCCAAGATCTATACCTGGAAGGATTGGATCGCAGATCATTCCCAATTGGGCATCGATATCGTAAAAGCGGAGGCAGACCCCAATCCCGCCTCATCGGGTGATGCAGTCAAGATCACTGTTACCATAAGGGAGAGGGAGGAGTATGCAGAGGGCAGCGGGGGCGAGAGCAGCCCGGGCAGCGGGATGGGGCCCTCAGCTGGAGAGCAGATGAAGGGCGATGGTGGCCCATACACCCTCCGGGCGCTGATCCGGGATGAAGGGGAGAACAGGCTCCACGGAGTGATGCTGAAAGAGACCTCTGATGACAGTTTCGCAGGCGTCTGGGCGGCCAGCCACCCGGGCACTTACAACCTCGGGATCATGGCGAGGAGGGACAACATCAACAGGCTCTTCCCCAACATCCTACAGATCGAGGTGAGATGAGACCAGCAGATATAAGAATGTCAAAAAATAATAGCTGGAGTTAGAAGTGAGAGAATGCGCCCTGGCCATATCCTCCATCTAGTTCTGCTGCTGGCCCTGGTCAGCTATGCATCAGCATTTCCGGTGCAAAATGCCCTGGAGAACAACAAGGCCACTGCCTGGTTTCAAAAGGAGTATGATAATTACTTCCGGCCCAATCTCGATGACAGCACCCCTCCGGTCATCTATGGGGTGAGCGTGAGGCCCCCTGTCCTTAAGACCGGCGACCCCAGAAGCGAGATAAGGGCCCGGGTCCATGATCCCTCCGGCCTGGGAATGGTCTACGCTGAGATAGGCAATCGCATGAACCTCATGCTCGATCTGGACCGAGATGGCACCTATACCGGCTATTGCGGCTCCAATCTTCCTGCTGGGACCTATAATGTGACCATCATCGCCATAGACAGATTCGGCAATGCAGCAAAGGACGAATCCAAGAAGATCACCATCCGCGATCCCAGAGATCTCAACGGCAATGGAATAGAAGATAGCCTGGAGGGGCAGAAAGCCAGGGACCTGAAGGTCATCGTCCTTCATGAGGAGAAGCTGAAAGGAAACCTGACCGGCATCTCCACCACCCGGGAGAAGAGCTTCAATGTCCTGCCAGGGAGCGCAATGACAGTCCCCTCTGACAGGCTGGAGGAGATCGCCAGGACAGACGGAGTCCGAGGGGTGTACACCGATCAGAAGCTCACCCTGCTATCCTTGCAGGAGAGCCAAGGCAGCCCGAAACCTGCTCCTTCGATCATAGACGATCCCCGGAAGAGCAGGGGCCCCGTGGGGAAGGGGGTGACTGTAGCCCTCATCGATACCGGCGCAGATGCCGGTCATGACTCCCTCTCCGGGAGGATAATCGCCTTTCAGGACTTCGTAAACGAGCAAGACGAGCCCTATGACGACAACGGCCATGGCACCCACTGCGCCAGCCTGATCGCTGGCGGCCTGGGGATGGGGGTGGCACCGGGAGCGAATCTGGTGGTGGTCAAGGTGATGGACAGGAATGGAGCCTGCTACCTCTCCGATGCCCTCAAGGCGCTGGACTGGTGCCTGGAGAACCGGGATCGTTATGGGATAAAGGTCATATCATTCAGCGTGGGCGGAGAAGGCCCTTCTGATGGCACTTCTCTGCTGGATGAGGCCTGCAGCAGGATGGTCGAGGAGGGGCTGGTCATGTGCGTCGCCGCCGGGAACTCCGGGCCTGCGCCCTCCTCCATTGTCATGCCCGGCGGCGCAAAGGAGGTGATAACTGTGGGGGCCATTGACCACACCGGAATGATATTCAACCTATCATCGCGCGGTCCGACCCAGGCCGGCGAGATCAAGCCGGACCTGGTCACCCTGGGGGTTGATGTCCCCTCTGCCCTGGCCGGCTCCAGGGATGGCCAAAGCTCAGTGAGCGGCACCTCAATGGCCGTTCCTCAGGTCTCCGGGGCATCAGCCATCCTCTTGGAGGTAGAGCCCGGGCTGCAGCCGGCAGATGTCAAGAGGCTGCTTCTCAAGACGGCGGATGATCTGGGGGCGGAGGGGAAGGACAACCTCTACGGCTACGGGGCGCTCAATCTGACCCGAGCTCTCAGAAGCATCAATGCTCCAGAGGAGGGGCTTTATCCTCCCGATCTGGCGGATGTGAGGCTGAACCGGGATGAGGCCACAGAGGGCGAGCCGGTGATGGTCGAGGCCCGGGCCTCAGGGGAGATCAGGTCCTTAAATGCCAATATCATCGGCCCGGACAGAAACCTGGAGATTCCCATGGATGACCTGGATGGCAATGGTGTATACTCCGCCCGCTGGGAGACGAGCTTTTGGACGGCGGGGGAGTATCAGATATCAGTGGATCTGGAGGGAGGTTTTGGCGAGAGAGAGTCAATGGCCGTCCCTTTCCGTCTCCTGAAGAGGGATTGAGATGAGAGAAGGGCCTTGGGAGGAGATCGCGCAGTTCGGGAAGAAGATAGTCTCATCGGGGCTTACAAGCTCCATATTCGGAAACATCAGCATCCTTCGAGAGGGCAGGATATTCATCACTGCTACGGGATCGATGCTCGATGAGCTGGATTCATCCACGGTGATAGATGTCGATCTCAAACAGCCCTGCGAGGACGATAGGATGGCCAGCATAGAGACCTGTGTTCACCGGGCGATCTATCTGGGCACAGGAAATACAGCCATCATCCACACCCATTCTCCATATGCAGTTGCCCTGTCCATTCTGGAGGCGGAGACGATAGAGCCCATCGACAGCGAGGGTGTTCTTCTCCTGGGAGAGATACCGATAATCAAGGGCCGGCTGGGGACGGATATGCTTGCCCGGACTGCTTCCCTTGCCCTCAAGTCCCATAAGGCCTGCATCGCCCGGGGGCATGGCGTATTTGCTGCGGGCAATAGCCTGAGGGATGCGTATACTGCCGCCTGTATGGCAGAGCATAGCTCTCAGGTGAGATATCTGGTGCGCTGCTACCCGGAAGGGAGGGGGCGGGGATTAGATCAGGATTGATCCGTTGATCCCTTCCAGGGGAAAAATTTATATCTTAACCGAAGCCATTTAAAATTGAGCGGGTAATCCTAGTTTTTAGAATCCACACTGAACCCCCACTCTCCTACCCGCTCACTTAATAAATTAATAATAGCTGCTTTCAGAGCGATGGCCATTATTTGCGCTGTAAATTGTCAAAAGACCTATTAATACCCGGGGGAATACTGGCACATAATGAACTCTTCATTGCAGCTTGGGAAGATTATGGGAATACCGGTGCAGTTGCACTGGAGCCTTCTGCTGGTCATCCTTTACATCACCTGGGCCTTTGCCTCCTTCAGCCAGCAGGTTCTGGGCAGGAGCTATGGCTTCGGCGGAATCGAGCCCGCCGGCCTGAGATGGGCCTTTTCACTGATCTTCTCCCTGCTCCTCTTCACCTGCGTAGCCCTCCATGAGCTGGGGCACAGCTACATAGCCCTCAAGAATGGGATCAGCATCAGGAGCATCACTCTCTACTTCTTTGGCGGAGTCTCTGCCATGGAGGAGATCCCCAGAGATCCCCGCCTGGAGCTGCAGATGGCCTTTGCCGGCCCCCTGGTGAGCGGCATTCTGGGGGTGGTGGGCATTCTCCTCTCCACTCTGCAGGATGAGGGCAGCCCCCTGGGCATAATGCTCTGGATGCTGGGATTTTTGAATATCATCCTCATGCTCTTCAATCTGCTCCCCGCCTTTCCCATGGACGGGGGCCGCCTCCTGCGGGCCTGGTTTGCCACCCAGATGCCTTATATAAAAGCCACCCAGAGGGCGGCAAGCATCGGAAAGCTCTTCGCGATCATCATGCTCGTCCTCGGTCTGTTCTCCTTCAACTTCATCCTCCTCTTTGTGGCCTTCTTCGTCTATGTGGGGGCCTCAGAGGAGGAGAAAGCAACTCGAATCAGTGTGAGCCTGGAGGGGACGAGGGTCAGGGACATAATGTCTACAGATGTTCATACCGTCGATCCGGATATGACCCTGCTGGAGCTCAAAGAGCATATGTTCAAAGAGAAGCACCGGGGCTATCCGGTGCTCTCCGGCGAGGAGATGATAGGGGTCATCACCCTCTCAGATCTGCAGAGGGTTGACGAGAAGGATCACGCAGATACCCGGGTTGCTGAGGTGATGACAAGAAAGTTATATGTGATCGCTCCTTCAGAGGAGGCATCTGCCGCAATGAGGATGATGAACATGCTGAATATCTGCCGGCTGCCTGTAATGGAGGATGGCCGCCTGGTGGGCATCATCTCCAGAGAGGACCTGGTCAGGGCCATTGAGCTGTGCTCGGGACAGGACTGGAAGAGGTAATCGATTTGGATTTTGAAGAGAGTGAGATGAAGGAGGACTGCCCTGAGGCCGCCAGCCTTGCAGGCCAGATAATAGAGCCTGATTGCCGCACCCATCTGGCAGATGGCCCCATCCACGAGATCACCATTGTGGGAACGGCGCACGTATCTGAGAAGAGCGCACTGGAGGTGGCCAGCAAGATCGAGCAGATAAGGCCGGATATCGTGGCAGTGGAGCTATGCCTCTCCCGCTACAAGGCCTTGACCGGACAGGAGGAGAGATCTGAGATCAAGATCGAGGAGCTGCTGAGTGGCAGCAAGCTCTATGTATTCCTGGTGCAGCTGCTCCTTGCCTATATGCAGCAGAAGATCGGCCAGGAGCTGGGGGTCAAGCCCGGCGCTGAGATGCTGGCAGCGATCAAAGCAGCGCAGAGCACCGGGGCCAGGGTGGCTCTGGTGGACAGGGATGTGGGAATAACCATCCAACGCTTCTGGTCGGCAATGGGATTCTTCGATAAGCTGAGGCTGATATGGTCCCTCATCCAGGGGGCCTTTTGGGGGGAGGAAGAGGAGATCGATATCGATAACATCACCCAGGATGATATCGTCTCCCAGATGATCAGCGAGTTCCGCAAGATCTCTCCTGGAGCGGCCAGCGTTCTGATCGATGAGAGGGATGCCTATCTGGCCCGAAACCTGCTCAGCCTCTCCAGGCAGGGCCGGGTGCTGGCAGTGGTGGGGGCCGGCCACAGGGAGGGCATAGAGAGGCATCTGAGAAACCCAGGAGCCATTCCTGCCATAGAGGAGCTCAATGTGAAGGCCAAGAAGAGAATCTCCTTTGCCAAGCTCTTCGGGGCAGCGACGACACTGATCATCCTGGTGATGATCGTCCTGGTGGTGATCACCGCCCAGTCCAGCCAGAGCCTGATCTTGGCATTTGCCCTCTGGTTTGTGATAACTGGGACTTTGGCTGCACTGGGGGGCATCCTGGCCCGGGGCCATCCCCTCTCCGTATTGACCGCCTTCGCCATCGCCTGGATGACCACCCTCAATCCATTCCTGGCTGCAGGCTGGTTTGCCGGCATCATCGAGGCCCGGAAGCTTAAGCCCACGGTCTCTGATCTGAAGGAGCTTCCCCAGGCAGAAAACTTCCGGCAGATGATGGACAACCGTCTCTTCAAGGTCCTGCTGGTGGCAGCACTGGTCAATCTCGGAGCCACAGCCGGCACCTTCATTGGAATCTTCGTCATCTGGAATGTGATGAATCTTATAGATCCAAGAGAGCTCGCTGGCATTCTGATGGCGACCTTAACTGAAATCATACCATATGCCTTCGGTTAAGTATTTATTGATAATATATTAAAATTTCATTTCACAATCTACAATTGAGCCAAATTCCGAAAATCACTGAAGCCAATCGCCAGTGGGCATGAGCCATTAATGCAAAACTCGGCATTAAAAAGCTCAGAAGACAAGTTCTATACATGCTGGTTCTTAGCCGATGGTGCATGAAAATCATACAGAATATCATTTGAGGGCAGGCGGCCTCTCCGATATTATGCTCACCCCTGCATCTTTGATCTTATTCCTCCGGGCGACATTCAAGAGCATGGGGGTCAGACTCTCCACCAGAGAGGAGGCAGCCAGCGGCCCGGCGAAGAGCGGCCTGAGGCTTTTTATCTCCAAAGTCAAGCCCCTGACCACCTCCACCGCCCCGGCATCATCGCCACAGATCAGCACATCGCCTCTCAGCTCCCTATCCTGGGCCTGAAGAGATGCTGCAGGAACGGTATGAAAGGCAGAGACCACCTTGATCTGAGGGGGGAGGAGAGACTGGGCCTGCTGGGCGGAGCTGCCCTCCGGGGGAGGATCGAATCTGAAGAGCTTGCCGTCGTAGCCCAGGGGAACCACAGGAGAGATCACAAGCTGCTTGTCAAAGGACGAGGAGAGATCGTAGGTGACCGATCTCAGGTGCTCAGGGGGCACGCAGAGGATGACCACCTCCGCTGCAGCCACGGCGCTGGCATTATCCGTTCCCCATACATTCCCATCTGCCCTGGGAAGCTGCATGATATCCCTGACGCACTCTTGCGCCTTATCCGCTTTGCGCGAGCCGATGATGACCTCATGGGAGGGCATGAAGCGCACAGCAAAGCCGGTCCCTATATCGCCTGTCCCACCAACAAGAGCAATCTTCATGAGTGGGAGTTATCCGACCCATTATTACGTTTTTGGGTTGGGGGGATTAGATTGGGTTGGGGGGATTAGATTGGGTTGGGGGGATTAGATTGGG
>MTKW01001439.1_pt1 | contig 56848 bp, 36 predicted proteins | sample 1042761 | NCBI WGS metagenome assembly MTKW01 (sample SAMN06205366, study PRJNA360243) | anaerobic digester metagenome | biome: Wastewater treatment plant; feature: Anaerobic digester sludge; material: sludge; isolation source: anaerobic digester fed with sludge from wastewater treatment plant ... | reverse complement strand
CCCCAAATATTCACAATAAGAAATTTGTTGATTAAGAACATACCACATCAAGCAATGTTTATCAAAAAAAAATTATTTGAAAATGATCAAATGTATAATGAAGGTCTAAAAATACTTTCAGATTTTTTATTTAATATTCAAGTTTGTTTGAAGGGTGTGTCTTACAAATATATTAACTTGATAATTGCAAATTACGATACAACTGGCATTAGTAATAATAACGACCATTACCAATTGTTGTTAGATGAAGAAAAATATATTCTTAACAAAACACTTCCATGTGCAGTTCAAGATGATTATAAATATTTTTTGAATAAGAAAACTTTTAATCATCCTTCGATACGTTGGTTGATTAAAAACAATTTTTTATTTAAACTTATTAAGGGCTTAAATTTAGTTTTTAATAAAACAAAAGAAGTATATGATTAAAGTATTTGTTGTTGTCGTAACTTACAAGGGTAAACTATGGTATGACAGGTGTTTTTCAAGTTTGAGAAACTCTGTGGTACCGCTTCATGTTGTTGTTATTGATAATGCATCACCGGATAATACCGTTGAGTTTATTCAAAATAACTATCCCGAATTTCATTTAATAAAATCTGATAAAAATTTAGGTTTCGGCAGGGCAAACAATCTGGGAATGCGATATGCCTTAAACAATGGAGCCAACTATGTTTTTTTACTGAATCAAGATGCTTGGATAGAGCCAAATACGATTTCAGATTTAATCAATATTCATCAGTTGAATAAAACTTATGGAATACTGAGTCCTATGCACATAAATGCGGAACGGAATGCAATAGAGAAGGGTTTAATGCATTATATAGCAGATTATAAACTAACGGATCCAAAATTGATAGACGACTTATATTGGGATAGATTAGATGATGTTTACAATACTCATTATGTGAATGCTGCAGCTTGGCTGTTACCTCGAAAGACTTTAGAAATGATAGGTGGTTTTGATCCTATATTTTTTCATTATGGGGAAGATGATAATTACATGAATCGGGTTTTGTATCATGGTTTTAAAATAGGCATTTGTCCGAAAGTCAGGATAGTACATGATACAGAAAGAAGATTGGATATGGCTACGCAAATCGCAAAAAAATCCTTTAAAAATATTTTAGTCGACTTTTGTAATATAAACAAAGAATTCTCCTTTTATAGCCATTTTGTATATTTGTCTAGAAAAATAATACTTAAATTAATCAAGTTGAATTTTAAGTCAGCTAAGAATTTATTGAATGAATTGAAATATACAACGACAATGAGGAAACAGATAGCATTTAGTAGACAACAGAATAAAATACAACAATCAAATTGGTTATGAAGAATTCTGAAAAATTATACCCCATCATTTTATTTACCTACAATCGCCCTTGGCATACAGAGCAGGTGCTGCAAGCTTTAGAGAAAAATGAGTTGGCTGACCAAAGCCACTTGATTGTTTTTGTTGACGGACCTAAGACTAATGCAAGTGAGGAGCAGTTAAAGAAGATTAAGCAAGTACGTGAACTGGTACAAAGTAAAAAATGGTGTGGCTCGGTAGAGTATCATATAGCTGAACAAAATATCGGATGTCGTAATTCAATTATAGCCGGAATAACCCAAGTACTTTCAACTTATGAAGCAGCCATCATCCTTGAAGATGATATTGTGACTTCGCCCTATTTTTTGAAATACATGAATACTTGCTTGAATTACTATCGAGTTTTTAAAAGTGTAATTTCAATCAGCGGATATAATTTACCACCTAACAGAATTAAAATTCCAAATGAGTACAAATATGATGTATATGTTTCACTAAGACAACAAAACTGGGGGTGGGGAACATGGCGAGATAGATGGGAATCTGTTGATTGGGATAAAAATTTTATTAAAGATTTTATTGCTGATAAAACACTTGTTGAAGCATTTAATCGTGGTGGAGATGACTTAAGTAAAATGTTGCAAGAAGAATATGAAGGTAAAAGTGATGCCTGGGATATTCAGTTCACTTTCCACCATTTTAAGCATCATGGAGTTTCAATTATACCTTGTAAGTCATATACTAATAATGTAGGACTTGATAGCAGTGGTACTCACACGATAAATCAGCATACAAGTTCATTTTTCAACGATTTATCTATGGCAGCAGAAAATCCAAAATTACTGAATATAGTTTATGAGGATATACGTCTTATTAATGCATTTTATAATGCTTATTCAGCAAAAAAACGTCCACTCTGGCAGAAAGCAATCAACAGACTAAGTCGTATATTGGGCGGTGAAAATGTGTTTGTGATAAAGAAAAAAGTGTATGTGGATTAGTATTTATAATCTTATTTGGAGTTGCTAATAACAATGAAAGTGCTCTCGGTCAATATATCAGATACTAACGGTGGTGCTGCACGTGCGGCGTATCGTATTCATCAGGCTGTAAATGAGCAAGGTGTAGATGCAAAGATGTTTGTGAAGAATAAAAACTCAACGGATAAAAGAGTTTTTGAAGTGGCGGATTTTGATAAAAAATATTTATTTTCAAATCAAATCCGTTTTGTGCAGAATAAAGTGAAAAACAAAATTCAGCAACACAGATGGAGACCCTATCCGGATAGAGAAGATGTTTTTATGTCAGATTTGCGTTCGTCATCCATACACGGAGCATTTCAAAAAATAGATTTTGATCTGTTGCATCTGCATTGGATTAATTTACGCTTTCTGAACTTAAAAGAACTGCTAAAAGTTAATAAGCCGATTGTGTGGACATTACACGACTGTTGGGCATTTACCGGTGTTTGTCATTATTTTTATGATTGTGAAAAGTACAAGGATAGTTGCGGTGAGTGTTATTTTTTACATTCTACAGACAAACATGATTTAAGTAATAAAGTATGGCGCAAAAAGGAGCATATTTACGGTAAATTGAATTTGCATATTGTTACACCGAGTAGATGGTTAGGTGAAGCTGCCAAACAAAGTACTCTTTTCAAGAATTTCCCTTTAACTGTAATTCCAAATTCGATAGATACGGAATTATTTAAACCCATAAATAAAACTGATGCCAGACAAAAGCTTAATCTCGATAACGATAAAAAATATATTCTCTATGGTGCGATGAATGCTGTGAAGGATAGTAGAAAAGGTTTTTGTGAGCTTTTACAAGCAATGAAATTTTTAGAGAAAAAAGAATGTCTAAATAAGGTTGAACTGATTGTTTTTGGGGCAGATAAACCGCTAGAGCAATTGCAGCTAAAAATTCCGGTAAGTTATTTAGGTGTATTGAATAATGATAAGGATATTATAGCTGCTTATAATGCTGCTGATGTAATGGTTGTACCTTCACTTTCAGAGAATCTTTCAAATGCTATTATGGAAAGTTTGTCATGTGGCACTCCGGTAACGGCTTTTAATATCGGAGGAAATAGCGATATGATTGAACATCAGAAGAATGGCTATCTTGCTAAAGAGCAAGACTCAGCAGACCTTGCAAATGGAATTTTGTGGTGTTTGGAAAATAATGGAAAAGGAGATTTGTCGAAAAATGCAAGAAGAAAAGTGATGGGGAATTATACAAATGAGATAGTGGGAAAACAGTATGCTAATTTATATTTTAGTTTGTTATAAATGAAACTTACCATCATCACCATTAACTACAACAACGCATCGGGTTTGCAAAAAACCGTAGAAAGCGTTCTAGCACAGACTTCAAAAGAGTTTGAGTATATTATAATTGACGGAGCAAGTACGGATGGTAGTGTGGAATATCTTGAATCGATAAACTCAAAACTCAAAATTCAAAACTGCAAACTAATCTCAGAGCCGGATACCGGAATCTATAATGCCATGAATAAAGGGATACGGATGGCAAAAGGAGAGTACGTGCAATTTTTAAATTCAGGAGATTGGCTGGTAGATGAGCGTGTTGTGAAAGATGTATTGGATGCGATACCCGAATGCGATATTTTTGTCGGCAATGTGATACAAATAGGTGAAAATGGAAAGAAAAGATATTGTGTAAATAATAAAGAAGTAACTTTACTCACTTTTTATCGTGGAACTATCCAGCATACATCTGCTTTTATCAAACGTTCGCTTTTTGATCAATACGGTTTGTATGACGAGTCATTAAAAATAGTTTCTGATTGGAAATGGTATATGCAGGTTGCAGGATTACAAAAAGCCGATGTGCAATTTACAGACCGCTATATCACCTATTTCGATATGACTGGAATCAGTAGCATTAACAAGCAACTCGATAAAGAAGAACGGCGCAGAGTGCTTGAAGAATTAATACCTGAACCGATTTTGGCTGACCTCGATAATCACTATTTTGATATTGATCAAATGGAAAGATTGAAAAGGTATCCGTTGATTTATAAAATGGTTTGGTTTGTGGAGAGGGTGTTGTTTAAATGGGAAAAATATAGCAAGAAATAATTCACGATAAAACAACCATGTTGTTTATTGTTATTCTAAAATCTGCACAATGAAAATCCTGAAATCTGCACAATGAAAATCCTAAAATCTGCACAATGAAAATCCTGAAATTTGCACAATCGATTTCTTTTTGTAGTTTTGCATTAAAGAAAAGATAACTATTTATGACTTATATAAAACGAATAGTAGAAGAAGAGTTGGCGGATAAACTGTCGGCATCGGGTGCAGTACTCGTCAAAGGACCGAAATCATGCGGAAAAACCGAAACTTCCAAACAGTTTGCAAAGAGCATGTTGGCAATGGATAGAGATACACAAGTACCTATTGTAATGGCAACAAATCCCAATCTATTACTTGTCGGCGCAACACCCCGATTAGTAGATGAATGGCAGGAGCATCCCGAAATTTGGAATTATATCCGTCACGAAGTGGATGAGCGTAAAGAAAAAGGACAATTTATTCTTACGGGATCAGCCAATCCCAATGATAGTGTCCGATTGCATAGTGGGGCAGGGCGTTTTACCATTGTGGAAATGGATACAATGACTTGGCAGGAATTGGGATTTTCCGATGGAGCATTTAGTTTGGCAGACTTGTTAAAAGGTAGAGGAACAGATGCTTCTCATAATTCTGTTCCGCTCGAATTTATCATCGAACGATTGGTTATTGGCGGTTTCCCTACATTATTAAATGCAAATATAAAAGATGCTCAAAAAATAAACAATGGATACGTTGACTTGCTTTGTGAAGTGGATATGAGCCGAGTCGGCGGAATTAAACGAGACCCATTTAAAGTACGGGCTTTATTGCGTTCACTCGCACGAAACACAGCCACAGTAGTGGATAATAAAACATTGGAATTGGATATGAAAATAGCTGACAACAATGAAGTATCTCGCAATACAATAGCGGATTACCTTGATACATTGAAGCGTCTGATGATTCTCTACGAACAGCCGGCATTCAATCCACATATTCGCTCTATAGCTTCGTTACGAAAATCACCTAAAAAACATTTATGCGATCCGTCTTTGTGCGTGGCTGCACTAGGTTTAGATGCGGAAGCCTTGTTGAATGACCTGAAATATACGGGCTTTCTATTTGAATCCTTGGCTGTGCATGAGTTAAATGTTTATGCTAAAGCAAACGATGCCACCGTATTTCATTATCAAGATTCTTACGGCTTGGAAGTGGATGCGATAGTGCAAAAACGAAATGGAGATTATGCAGCATTTGAAATAAAACTTGGTGTGGGATTTATAGAAGAAGCGGTGGCAAATCTTAACAGATTTGTTGCAAATATAGATACAAGTAAAATGAAACTACCCCAATCACTGAATGTTATTACCGGTACTGGCATGAGCTATTGTCGACCGGATGGAATAAATGTAATATCGTTAGCAGCCTTGGGAAAATAGTGTTATAAATCAATCGGTTAAGTTATGTTTTCCATCATCATCCCCCTATACAACAAAGCCCCCTATATCGAAAAGGTATTGCGTTCCGTTCAGGCTCAAACCTGCCGTGAGTTTGAAGTGATTATTATTGACGATGGAAGCACGGATAACTCATTTGATTTAGCAAATAAATTGATTGCAGAAATCTCGAATAGTCCGACAACAAGTCCCCCCCTGGGGGGATTTAGGGGGGCTTCTCAACCCAACCAAGGCGTATCCACTGCTCGTAACAACGGTGTTAAACTCGCGAAATATCCCTATATCGCTTTTTTGGATGCTGATGACTGGTGGACACCGGCTTATTTGGAGGAAATGAAAACCTTGATAGAGGAATATCCTGTTGCAGGCATTTATGGCAGCAGTTATTTTTATGTGAAAAATGGCGAGAACAGATTGCCTAAGAGTGGGTTAGAGAAAGGGTTTGAACGAGGTTATATCAATTATTGTCAGGTATATGCCAAAACTTTGTGGATGCCTTTGTGGACAGGGTCTGTTATTGTTCCTAAAGCAGTATTTGATGCAGAGAAGGGCTTTAAACCAAAATTAAAATTAGGGGAAGATTTTGATTTGTGGATACGCATCGCAATGAAACATCCGGTAGTATATCTGAATAAACAATTGGCGTATTACAATCAGGATGTGGATTTAGGAAGCAGAGCCATAGGCTATAAGTTTTATACACCGGAAACACACATGCTTTTTACTGATTATGGAGAATGGATGGAGCAAGAGGATTTTCGGTATTTGTTTGAACGATTGGCATTATATGGATTACTACCTTATTATTTGGAGAATAAAAATAGACATGAGGTGAATAGAATATTAAGTGGTATCCGTTGGGAGAAGCATGAAAGAAAATATTGGTGGTCTTATAAAGGCTTGCCAAAGTGGATTGTGAGAACTTACTCTAAGTTGATGAGAATGGGTGCTTATCTAAAGCAAGCATGTAAAAAAAGAAAGAGCTAAAAAAGATAGATGTAAAACATAGATTGAAAATTTTGAATCATTAAATCTGTATTGTATGAAGATTGCCTTTTTATTCGGTTCGCTCAATCGGGGTGGTACGGAGACCTTGATGTTGGATGTTTGTAAGAATCTTGACACACAAGCTTTTCAAGCTATCGGTGTGTATCGTAAACCGGGAGTTTTGGAAGATGCATTTCGTCAATCCGGAGTGCCTTTTTATTATTTGCCCACCTCAAAAAATAAATTGAGATACCTATTTAGGCTTAGAAAATTGTTATTGTCTGAAAAAGTACAATTGGTTCATGCACAGCAGCCTATAGATGCTTTATTCGCCTATATCGCTTGTATGGGGACTTCAGTGAAGGTGGTCTTGACATTGCATGGTTTTGATTTTCAAGATTCAAAATCATTGTTGAAATTCATATTAAAAAGAACGAATTTGAATGTTTATGTCAGTAAATATCAGCGACAATATTACAGTGAGAAATACCAACTTCAGAGCAAGAAGCAAGCGGTAGTTTATAATGGAATGGATTTCAATAAACTATCATCGGATACATCCGTTGTTGGAACTTTGCGCCGAGAACTAAGAATTTCAGAAGATACGATATTGATGGGAATGGTGGGAAATTTCAATGCAGTTCGCGATCAACTTACCGTCTGTAAATTTCTCCATGAATTGCATCAAAGCTACCGGCAATTTCATTTCGTATTTATCGGAAGACGTGTTGATACCGTTGCTCATCGTTACGATGATTGTGTGGATTTTTGCAGGCAACATGGATTAGAACAGCATGTGAGTTTTTTAGGCTTACGCAATGATGTTCCGGTTATACTTCCACAGATGAATGCTTTTATTTATAGCACTGAGCATGATACTTTCGGAATTGCAGTCTTGGAGGCAATGGCTGCCAATATTCCGGTGTTTGTCAACGATTGGGCAGTAATGCAAGAAATTACGGGACAGGGGAAATACGCTACTTTATACAAAACCAAGGATGAAAAGGATTTGTTGCGACAATTTTTGTTATTTTTGCAGGATAGAGATCAATATCTTGAAAAAGCCCGGTTGGCAGTTGATTATGTCCATCAGCGGTTTAGTATTCTTCATCATATTGAGCAATTAAAAGAGAATTATCATCGAACTTTGAACATCCAAGAAAAATAGGCTACAGTGCTCAACTATTTCCCCAAATACTTCACATCTAAAGCCATTTATTTGTACCTGGCTGCATTGTTCGTAGTCAGTATGCTGTTTTTCAACCAGGTGATGTCACTGATATGGTGGATATTGGGTGTTGGAGCAGTAGTTGGTTTTTTCTATTATTCCAATTTACTCACGCGTAAATGGTCGGAGTATCCTGAAAAAATATTTACTAAAAAAATATTTCAAACAGCTTTGATCGTACGTATTGCATGGGTCGTAATAAGTTACTTCTTATATCTCATCATGACCGGTGAACCTTTTGAGTTCTCTCCTGGCGATTCTCTTTTTTATGATGAAATGGGTCGTTATGGAGCGGGTTTGATGGCGCATGGTCAATTTCCTGCTTTTACCTCCATGTCAAAATATGCCGGCAGATTGGCTCTTTCCGATTATGGGTATCCCTTGTACTTAAGTGTAATTTATTTTCTCACCGGCAATAGTATCCTGATTGTTCGTTTAGTCAAAGCAGTACTCAGTACCTTAACTTGCGTGTTTGTGTACCGTTTGGCTAAAAGAAATTTTGGAGAGGAGACAGGCAGAATTGCAGCGGTCTTGTGTATGCTGATGCCGAATTTTATATATTACACCGGTATTCATTTGAAAGAAACGGAAATGGTGTTTTTGGTGCTTGCGTTTTTGGAACGTACGGATTATGCCATGCGCAGTTCAAAATTAACTATTAAAAATTTGATTTTACCCATACTGTTAGCTGCTTCTTTATTCTTTTTGCGTACGGTATTGGGTGCGACTGCTTTGTTTGCGTTTGCAACCGCTTTGATGCTATCGACCAAAAGAACGGTAAAAAAGGAAAACCGCCTGGTATTGATTTCTTGGGTCTTGTTGGTTATGGTTTATTTCTTGGGCGGCCGGTTGGCTACTGAAATAGAGGAGGCGTGGGAGGAACGTCATATGAGCCAACAACAATCCATGGAATGGCGTGCAGAGCGTGAGGGCGGTAACCAATTTGCCAAATATGCTTCCAAATCTATTTTTGCGCCGATGATTATGGTCATCCCTTTTCCGACCATGGTGGAAACGCCGGGTCAAGAGAACCAACGCATGATACACGGAGGAAATTATGTGAAAAATATCGTGGCTTACTTTGCCATCTTTGCTTTACTCATGGTTGTTCTTGATAAAAAATGGAGGGACTATTTATTATTGGGGTCATTTATGCTGGGCTATTTGTTAGTGGTGGCGCTAAGTGCTTTTGCCCACTCGGAACGCTTCCACTTACCTGCCTTGCCGGTTTTGCTCATTTTTGCAGCCTACGGTATTGGCAGACAAGAGAATAAACATAAAAAATATTTTACCTGGTGGTTGGTGTTTATCTTTGTAGCAATTATTGGGTGGAGCTGGTTTAAATTAGCGGGTAGGGGAATGGCGTAAAAATCGTTAAGTTTGTAATGAGTAAGTTGTTATTTTAATCATTGGATTCCACACTCTTATGAAGAATAGGAAAATTCTTGTTGTTTGTAGTGAAAATTCCGGTCGCATAGCTCCTTTTATAGAGGAACAAGTTAATGCGTTAAAGAAAATCGGACTGCAAATGGAGATTTTCGGTGTCAAAGGAAAGGGAATTCGAGGGTATCTGAAAAATTGGAAGTTATTACTGCAACATATCAATGAATTTCAACCTGATATCATTCATGCGCATTATGGCTTATCGGGCTTGTTGGCAAATTTGCAAAGAAAAGTGCCGGTAGTTACAACCTATCACGGTAGTGATATCAACGATAAACGCATTTTTAGAATTTCAAAGTTAACCATCAGGTTGTCAGAACACAATATTTTTGTTTCGCAAAAGAACGTTGACAAAGCCAAGCTTAAAAAGAAATTTTCTTTAATTTCATGCGGCGTGGATACTTCGGTGTTTTATCCTCAAAATCAGGAAGCATGCCGACGAGAAATGAAGCTTTCTAAAGAGAAAAAATATATTTTGTTTGCCGGAGCTTTTGATAATCAGGTAAAAAATGCATCACTAGCCCTAAATGTTGTGTCAACACTTAAAAATACCGAGTTGATCGAATTAAAGGACTATACACGTGAGAATGTTGCATGTTTGATGAATGCGGTGAATGCTTGCCTGATGACAAGTCATTCGGAGGGTTCTCCGCAGTTTATCAAAGAAGCCATGGCGTGCAATTGTCCGGTTGTATCGGTGGATGTTGGCGATGTAAAAGAGTTGCTTGAAGGAGTGAAACATTGTTATCTTGCAAAGTATGACATTCAAGACATCTCAGAAAAGTTGAATCTGCTGTTTGAAAACGGTGAGAGAACCAATGGAAAAGAGAAAATATCGAACATGCATTTAGATAGCACAAGTGTAGCGAGGAGAATATTGGAAGTATATAACAGCATATGATCAAACTTTTACAACATAATGAAATCGATTTCGGGCAGTGGGATCAACTGCTCGAAACTTCTCCCCATGCTTCCTTTTTCCAAACCAGGCAATGCTATGACTTTTACTGCTCTTTGTCATTTATGAAGGCCTTTGTATATGCTGTGGAGGAAAAGGGTCAATTGACCGGCTTGATGTGCGGTTATGTAATTGCAGACGGAGGCATGCTCAAACGCTTTTTCAGCAGGCGGGCAATTGTGCCGGGTGGAGCCTTGTTGCGTAAAGATATATCAGAAGAAGCTTTATCGGCTCTTTTAAAATTTTGCAAAAAACAATTGGCAAAACGAGCCATCTACCTTGAACTCCGGAATTTTACAGATTATAGCAGTATGAAATCTGTTTTTAACAAGAACGGATTTCCCTACCAGCCGCACTTGAATTTTCATGTTTATACGCTTGATGTTGAAACTTCTTTGAAAAAGATGAGTTCAACTAAAAGACGCGATGTTAGGGTGTCTTTGCGGGAAGGAGCAGAAATTATCCATACAAAAGATTTGGAAGATGTAAAACAATTTTATGCAATCTTGTACGATATGTATCAAACAAGAATTAAAACTCCCTTATTTCCTTTTGAGTTTTTTGAAAACATGGTGTTGAAGGATTTCGGGAAGTTGTTTGTAATAAAATACAACAATAGCATTGTGGGTGGAAATCTTTGCGTCGAGCTTCCCAACAAGATTTTATATGAATGGTTTGTTTGTGGAGAGGACAGAAAATATAAAAATATTTTTCCATCCACACTGGCAACATGGGCAGCCATTGAATATGCATCTAAAAATAATTTTGCTTATTTCGATATGATGGGAGCCGGAAAACCCGACGAATCCTATGGAGTACGTGAGTTTAAGTCAAAATTCGGAGGAGAATTAGTCGAACACGGCAGGTTTTTGTCGGTTTTGAATCCTTATTTATTTTCTTTGGGAAAGTTTGCTGTCAAGATCATAAAAAGCAGGTAATATGAATATTTTGATCGATATTGCTCATCCCGGGCATGTTCATTTAACAAGAAACACTTATTTCAAACTAAAAAATAATGGACATCAAGTCTATGTCACGGTAAAAGATATTCCGATGGCAAAGGCTCTGTTGGAAGAGTTTAAAATCCCATATATCTATCTTGGAGGCAAAAGAGATAATTTGATAGGTAAAGCATTGCTGCAACTAAAGTACAATTATCAGTTATTGCAATTGATCAGGCGTAACAGAATTACCATTGGATTTGGATCTTCTATGACCCTGGCTCATGTATCCAGGTTGAGCAAAATCAAATCAATCATACTTGATGACGATGATGATGATGTGGAACCCTTGTTTGCAAAATATGCCCATCCTTTTGCAGATGTGATTTTATCACCGAAAGGTACCAGGAGAAAATCTAAAAAGACAATTTATTATGATGGGTACCACGAACTGTCATATCTTCATCCGAATATCTTTCAACCGGACATCGGTGTTTTGAAAGAAATAGGCGTAGGTGAAAATGAAACTTATTTTATTCTGAGGTTCAATGCTTTTAAAGCTCATCATGATGTTGGTGTTCAAGGATTATCCATTGAAAATAAAAGAAAATTAGTACAGCTTTTAGCCTCTAAAGGTAAGGTTTTTATTACTGCTGAACGAGATATAGAAAAAGAGTTTCAACCATACCAGTTAATAATATCGCCGGAAAAAATACATTCATTGCTTTATTACGCAACTTTGTTTGTGGGGGACAGTCAGACTATGGCTTCCGAAGCTGCTGTTTTGGGAACCCCCTCAATCAGATATAANNATTTTATGTTTGGTTTATCGAAAATTACCCTGAAAGCGCAAAGATCATGAGGAAAAATCCTGAGTATCAATATAAGTTCAAATAGTTTTTAATACTGCTTTTTTTGATGATTTTTAATAATTAATGCGAATAAAAATAACCTATGAGAAAATTAATTCTTGTTGCAGGAGCACGTCCCAATTTTATGAAAATAGCTCCCCTGATGCATGCTTTAAAAGGACATGACAGTATTCAAACTATTTTGGTACATACGGGACAACACTATGATGTAAAGATGTCTCAACAGTTTTTTGACGAATTGCAAATACCGGAACCTGATATTAATTTGGAGGTAGGATCGGCAAGTCATGCTGTGCAGACTGCCAAAATCATGACAAGATTTGAGCAAGTATGTATGGATGAAAAGCCGGATGCTGTGTTGGTAGTGGGTGATGTAAACAGTACGGCTGCTTGTACCTTGGTGGCATCGAAGATGGGCATCAAATGCATACACTATGAGGCAGGTTTGCGCAGTCGCGACAGGTCCATGCCGGAAGAGATCAACCGTCTGGTTACTGACGCTATCAGCGATATTTTCATTACAACTAGTTACGATGCCGATGAAAACTTATTAAGAGAAGGTGTTGCCCAAGATCAAATCCATATGTTTGGGAATTTGATGATAGATTCTTTGGTTTCTAATTTGAAAAAAGCCGAAGCTACAAAACTTTCATTTAAACTTCTAAATACAGACAAAGATATTCAGCTCAACAGAGATTTTATCTCCGGAAAATATGCGGCAATAACTTTCCACCGTCCTAATAATGTGGATTATCCATCTACTCTTGAAAAATTGTTTGTGGAATTGGCAAAGATCTCTCAATATATTCCTCTGATCTTTCCTATTCACCCCCGCACCTATAAAAATTTGCAGGAATTTAATTTACTGCACTTGTTGGACAATTGTCCGAATCTTTTTCTTATTGAACCCTTGGGTTATTTGCAGTTTATACACTTGGTCAGTCAATCCATGTTTGTATTGACTGATTCAGGGGGTATCCAAGAGGAAACAACTTATTTGAATATTCCATGCTTAACCGTACGACCGAGTACGGAACGACCTGTCACCATCACAGAAGGGTCGAACAAGTTGATAACCATAGAGGCAATATCTGATGAAGTTGAAATGATATTGGGAGGCAAGGCTAAATCCGGTAACGTACCTAAGTTTTGGGATGGAAATACCGCCGAACGTATTGTAAATTTGTTAGAAGAAATATTATAAGTAAAATTGAATCATATGCGAGACTTTACATTATACTCATATAGGGAGTTTTTGAAAAAGTTGATAGAGCATGGTTACACATTCTCAACTTTTGCTGCCTGGTGTGAAGGTAAGACTGTGAATGCCGGTAAAGTGATCATATTAAGACATGATATTGACAAACAGCCTCTAAGAGCTTTACATGTTGCAAAAGTTGAAGCGGAACTTAAGATTCAATCAAGTTTTTATTTTAGGGTGACAAGTGAAGTGTTCAATACAGAGATCATATCTAAAATTGCCGCTTTGGGTCATGAAATCGGATATCATTACGAAGATCTTTCCATCACCAAAGGTGATCAGCAAGCCGCTATCCGGCATTTTGAAAAGCAATTACAACGTTTCAGGCAGTTTTATCCGGTAAAGACTATATGCATGCATGGCAGTCCGACCTCGGCTTATGATAATAAGGACTTGTGGGAAACCTACGACTACAGGCATTATGGCATTATAGGCGAACCTTATTTTGATTTGTTCGGGGCAGGGGAGAAGCCGGCTGTTGAAGATGTGCATTATCTTACGGATACGGGTAGAATGTGGAATGGAGAACGCTTCAGTGTACGGGATAAAGTCGATATACAAAACAGTATTTTGGCTTATCGAACTACTTTTGATCTGATCGATGCGGTTCGATCCGGAAAATTACCCGACAAAATTATGATCACCACTCATCCTCAGCGCTGGACAGATAATCTTGCAGAATGGCTGGTAGAATATCTGTCACAAACGCTGAAAAATGGTATAAAGTGGTTGCTGTTGAAAGTAAAATGAAATAAAACGGCTTAGCTTTAAAGGCTGATATAAGATCAAGGAGTTAGAAATCATTAAATTTATTTTTATATGTCAAAAATCGCATTAATTACCGGTGTTACCGGGCAGGATGGAGCTTATCTATCAGAGTTTTTATTGAAAAAGGGTTATACGGTACATGGCATTAAACGTCGTTCTTCCTTATTTAATACTGACCGTATTGATCATCTGTACCAAGATCCCTATGTGGATGACCGCAAATTCATTTTGCATTACGGCGATATGACCGATTCCATGAATTTGACCCGCATCATCCAGGAAGTACAGCCTGATGAGATTTATAATTTAGCGGCGATGAGCCACGTCAAGGTCAGTTTTGATACCCCTGAATACACGGCAAATGCGGATGGTATCGGTGCATTGAGGTTGTTGGAGGCAATTCGTTTATTGGGCATGACGGATAAAACACGCATGTATCAGGCTTCTACATCGGAATTATACGGATTGGTGCAGGAGATTCCACAGAAAGAAACCACACCTTTTTATCCGCGTTCTCCTTATGCGGTAGCCAAGATATACGCTTACTGGATTACGGTCAATTACAGGGAAGCCTACAATATGTACGCATGCAATGGAATTTTATTTAACCACGAATCGCCGATGCGGGGCGAGACTTTCGTAACCCGGAAAATCACCCGTGCGGCTGCCCGTATTGCCTTAGGCATGCAGGATAAACTGTATCTCGGTAATCTGTCGGCTCAGCGAGATTGGGGACATGCCAAAGATTATGTAAGGGCGATGTACCTGATACTTCAGCAGGAAAAGCCTGATGACTATGTAATTGCAACCGGTATTACTACTGCTGTTCGTGAATTTGTTAGGTTGGCTTTTGCTGAAATAGGGATGGAATTGCAGTTTAAAGGTGAAGGAGTGGAAGAAAAAGCTTATTTGGCTTCCATAGATGAAAAACTCTTTTCAGAAAGAGTAGGGGATCAGTTTTTAGAAGCTCTGAAAAAACGTAAAGATGCTTTGGTGGAAGTTGATCCGGCCTATTTCCGCCCTACCGAAGTGGAATTGTTGATAGGTGATGCCACCAAAGCTCGCACTCAACTTGGCTGGGAACCCGAGTACAATTTAAAAGCCTTGTTAGAAGACATGATGCTCTCCGACATCAAGGTCATGAAAAAAGAAAACTATTTGAAGGAGGGAGGGTTTAGAATTTTGAATTACTTCGAGTAAAATAAATAATAAGCATTGAATCAATTAGTCAATGAATAAAAATTCCAAAATTTACATCGCCGGTCACAACGGCATGGTAGGGTCGGCTATCAAAAGAAATTTGGAGTCTAAAGTCTTTACCAATATAGTAACGCGTAGCAGAAAAGCGCTCGATTTGTTGAAGGAAGCTGAAGTGGCTGCTTTTTTTGAAGCGGAAAAACCTGAATATGTTGTTTTGGCTGCTGCCAAAGTAGGGGGTATTGTCGCTAACAATACTTACCGCGCTGAGTTTCTGTATGAAAATTTGATGATCCAAAATCATGTGATACACCAAAGTTATCTGCATGGCGTGAAAAAACTCTTGTTTCTCGGTTCATCCTGTATCTACCCTAAATTTGCTCAACAACCCATGAAGGAGGATGCATTGCTGACAGGTTTATTGGAGCCAACCAATGAACCATACGCCATTGCCAAGATCGCCGGTATTAAAATGTGCGAGGCTTATCATGCACAATATGGCTGCAATTTTATTTCCATCATGCCCACTAATTTGTATGGTCCCAACGACAACTACGACCTGGAAAAATCGCATGTATTACCGGCTTTGATCCGTAAGATGATTTTAGGGAAATATCTGTCTGAAAATAATATGGATGCCGTACGCAAGGACTTCAATCGATTCCCGGTGGAGGGAATCACCGGAGGATCTTCTGAAAAGGAAATACTGGAAAAACTGGCTAAGTTTGGGATCAAAAAAACAAGGGATAGGGTAGCGATTACACTCTGGGGTACAGGTTCACCCATGCGTGAGTTCTTGCATGTGGACGATATGGCTGATGCCTCCGTATATCTTTTGCTGCATTATGATGCTCCGGACACAAGCCCATCACACGTCAATGCCGGATGTGGAGAAGATATAGCCATTAAAGATCTGGCTGAATTAATTCGGCAGATTGTCGGTTTTCAAGGTGAAATTATTTGGGATAGCGCCATGCCCGACGGAACTCCTCGTAAATTATTGGATGTAAGTAAATTACTTAAGCTCGGATGGAGGCCGAACATCTCTTTACGAAAAGGGGTGGAGGCAGTAGTAGAAAACTACTTGAGACCTCACCCCCTTTAATTGCTTCTTTTATTTCTTCTTTTTATCCCCAATTACCTCAGATTTCTTGGAGGTAGTAGGCCTGGCAATACTTTCACGCATGGAAGTGTCCGCTTCTATATTTCTCATGCGATAATAATCCATGATACCAAGGTTACCGCTGCGGAAAGCATCTGCTATAGCTCTGGGTATTTCCGCTTCAGCTTCAATAACTTTTGCTCGTTGTTCCTGGGTTTTGGCTTTCATTTCCTGCTCCAAAGCAACTGCCATTGCCCTGCGCTCTTCTGCTTTTGCCTGAGCAATGTTTTTATCAGCCTCTGCCTGATCCATCTGCAGTTGTGCGCCGATGTTTTTACCTATGTCAATGTCAGCAATGTCAATGGAGAGAATTTCAAAAGCAGTTCCGGCATCCAGGCCTTTCTTTAATACTACCTTGGATATGGTATCCGGATTTTCCAACACCGACTTGTGTGATAATGCAGAACCGATGGACGACACAATACCCTCACCTACACGTGCCAATACAGTCTCTTCACCGGCACCACCCACCAATTGCTTGATATTAGCCCGTACGGTAACACGAGCTTTGGCAATCAACTGAATACCGTCTATCGCTACGGCAGTCACGGGAGGTGTATCGATTACTTTGGGATTTACTGACATTTGAACAGCCTCAAACACATCACGACCGGCTAAGTCAATGGCGGTTGCCATTTTAAATGTCAGATCAATATTGGCTTTGGAAGCAGAAACCAATGCGTGAGTCACCGATTCGATGTGCCCCCCTGCTAAATAGTGCGCTTCCAATCCATCGCGTGTAACTTCTTTTAAATCAGCTTTGTGGGCTTCAATCATGCAAGCTACGATGGTGTGAGGCGGAACTTTTCTGATGCGCATTAAAAATAATTGCAGCAGTGATATGTGAACGCCTGTAACTTTTGCTGAAAGCCAAAGTAAAAATGGAACATAATAGAAAAATAACAGGATAAGAATTCCTAAAAGTGCTAAAGCGATAATCTCAATAATTCCCATAATTTAGTTTTTTAATGAATGATTTGATATTTTCGATTCTGAATCAGCTTGTTCTTTCCTTTCGACTAATACATTGGTTGATTGAACTTTAATGATAACAACCTCCACATCTTGATCGATGAAATCGTCCAATGCTTTGGCTTCTACAACATGTCCCCGTACCTGTATTTTGCCCATGGGAGCCAAACGGGAGCAAGTTAATCCTGTATCGCCTTCTTTCAACTCAATGCCCTCCAAAGGATCATGTTTGCTGTCTATATCTGTTTGTAGTGACATTTTCTCCAATGCTTTGGAGCGAATAAAAATAATGATTGCAACAGCTAACATGACGAAAGCAGCAACCAGCGTGAGAAACCCTGCGGTAGAGCCGACATAAGCATAAGCATAATACACAGCGCCCCCTAAAAATAAAAGTCCGCCAATGCCTGCCACAGAAATGCCCGGTATCAGAAAAATCTCTACCAGCAACAATCCCACCGCAATAAGCAGCATAATGAATATAATGACTGCATTCATATAATTACTATTGTTTGTTCATTAGTTCGTTCCAAAAATCCGCATTAACAATTGAAGGCGTATATAAGAAACTTACTTGCTCTTTTATTTCCTCAAAAATGTGTAAATATAGCGATAATTTTTATTTAATAATACTCTTCAGGTATTTAATCTCTTCGTTTCTGATGTTCATTATCTTTTCGTTGTATATCAGTTTGGTGTTGATAAGTTGCTTTTCAAGGCTCAAAATTTCAGCTTGCAGCCTTTTGCTCTCTTTTTCTTCTTTGGTAGTCAGGTAAGCTGTTCTGAGTGATTGAAGTGCAGTTTCTTGCTTGTCTAAGTTTTCAGATATTCTATTCCATTCGTGCCATAGCTTAAGCGCCTGTGCACTTTTAAACTGCCGGCTGTTTGTGTAGCTCAGGGTATCATTGATGTGAAAGATGATTTCGTCTCCTTGGGTAACCTCTTCCGGTTCTTCTTGAATTTCTTGTACCGCTTCAGATACGAAAACAGGAGCACTTCCTTTTTTATAGGTTTTGAGTTGGGCTGCCTGGATTAAATTATCTGAATCTTTGCCAGATATAAAAACTTTTTCGTCACGGTGCTTAAATTGATAGACTGTAACTTTATCAGCTTCCTGGTAGCGATCGGTTACAAACCATCCGACGTTCTTAGCTTCATCAACCACATACATATAATCATTGTAAATGGAATTGAAGGGCATTCCGATATTTTCCGGAGTCAAATAATCATTGATGTTTGAATTAAAGCGTGTGATGAAAATATCATATCCTCCGATGGAATTTTTGTTGTCGGAAGCAAAATACAAAGTAACACCGTCCAACATCAGGAAAGGATAATTATCATTCCCTTCTGAAAAGATGTTTTTAGATAAATATTCCGGTTTCGACCAGCCGATCAATAGTTTGTTGGCGGTAAACAAGCGGGCGTTATTGTCGACTAAATCGGAAAATATCTTTCTGTCACCCCTCTGTGTGATAAAAGCCACCAGGTCAATCAGTTTTTTATTGGGAGCGGTAACGGTTTGTATGCTGAATTGACCGGTTTCTTTGCTTAATTGATAATGCTTTAAGAAGTCCTTTTTACTGACAACAACGCTGTCGATGATTTCAACTTCTTCGACCCGTTTCATCAACCTGGCTGCTACATTTGCACGTCTCAGTTTGTCTTCAGCCTGCCTGGTAAAAACTTCATTGGTCGAGCTGCTGATGTAACTCGTAAAGTATTCGACTGCTTCATCAAACCGGTATGTGATAAAATAACTATCTGCCAAATAGTAATCGCGCAAGGGATAACGATCACCACTTGTAATAAAATGCTCAATGGCTGCCTCATAATTACCTGTTTCGTAGTTGCACCGGGCATAACGATAATTGTATAGGGCGTCTTTCGGTCGCTTGGCCAATAGGGCAGCATACAACTTACCTGACTCCTCATATTTTTGCTCATTGAACAAAGCACCGGCTTGTTGGGCAGATTGTGAAAAAATATTAGCGATCAAAAAAAATGAAATGGATAAAAAAAGGACTCTCATACATACGGGTTTTCTCAAGGGTACAAAAATACACTTTATTTTTGTTGAGAACAAGGAATGATTAAGAACAAAGAGCAAAGACAAAAGAATAAAGACAATTGGTGATTAGTGATTAGTGATTAGTGATTAGTGATTGGTGATTAGTGATTGGTGTTGAATTGTCAAATTATATTTTCTTTTGTGCCTTTTGTGGTTTAATATTCTAACTTCTCTAACTTCCCTAACTTCCTTAACTTCCTTAACTTCCTTAACTTCCTTCTATAACTACTAACTACTAACTACCAACTACTAAAAATAACTTCCCTATCTTCCAAAAATTTCTTTAACTTTGCGACTCAAACCTCCAACATCCAGCTAAAGACATGGATAATAATAAAGCAAAAAAAGTACATAAGGTTACATGGATTGGTCTCGTTGTCAATGTTTTGTTGACCGCATTTAAAATTTTAGCCGGATTTTTAGGTCGAAGCTCTGCTATCCTTGCGGATGGTATTCATTCTTTGTCTGATTTCATTACAGACGTATTGGTTTTGGTGTTCGTGGGCATATCAGTAAAAGACAAGGATGACGACCACCGGTACGGACACGGAAAATTTGAAACTTTTGCCACCTTGTTAATAAGCATTGCTTTGCTTGCTGTTGGTGTTTTTATATTCACAAGCGGTGTTTCCAAGATCATACAGGTAATCAAGGGTGAGGTGTTGGAACAACCTACTTATTTGGCACTTGTGGCAGCTTTAGTATCAATTTTATTAAAAGAAATATTATACAGATATACCAAAAGGGTAGGCGAGGAAGTTAACAGCAGTGCTGTTATTGCCAATGCATGGCACCATCGTTCGGATGCTTTTTCTTCCATAGGCACATCCCTGGGGATTGCGGGAGCCATGTTTTTGGGTGAACCCTGGCGTATATTGGATCCTATTGCCGCAGTGGTGGTTAGTTTTTTCATAGTGAAAGTGGCAATTGAACTCGGAATACCCTGCATGCATGAACTCTTGGAGCGTTCGCTTCCTGAGGAGATTGAAAAAATCATCATCGACCTTATAGAGTCCCATCCGGATGTCATATTTCAACACAATCTCAAAACACGCAAGATAGGGAATATTTATGCCATTGATGTGCATATCAAATTGGATAAAAACATCAGTTTTGTTAAATCACATGATGTGGCAACCGAAATAGAAGTCAGGCTGAGAGATAAGTTTGGACCCAGGACAATCACCAATATTCACACAGAACCGTTTGAGGTGAAAGAAAAAGAATAAAGTGGGCAGAAATGATGCGGGCAGGAATGCAAACGCTCGCCAAGTGCGCAGGATGAGAGTCGAACTCACACGCCGTTGCCGGCACTACCCCCTCAAAGTAGCGTGTATACCAATTTCACCACCTGCGCTTGAAATGTGCCCGGAACAGGACTCGAACCTGCATGGCCTTGCGGCCACTAGTCCCTGAAACTAGCGTGTCTACCAATTTCACCATCCGGGCAAAATCACATTATGATATTAATTTTATGTTGTCCACCGACAATTTTATTCGTACAAGAAAGTGAAACTATGTTGTTTCACTTCGGGGTACAAAAGTACAATATTTTTTGAACCTGACAAACAATTAATTCTGTTTTCTATTTTTCAGGATTTAACGGCGTCGTAGGCGTATCTGCCTTCCCATTTTCGGATAAAATCTTCTTTTCTTATAAACTCCCGCAGTTTGTGAAATACACTTTGTTTATAATTTAATATATGATAGATGAGCCTGAATGTTTAATTCTCTCAATTATTGAAAATAATATATTATATGATTTAATATTTTTTCAGCAGTTCTGCCATCTCCGTATAAACTTTCATCCCAACCTGAAGGAAGTTGTTCCAGTTGATTTCCAATGTCATTTAACTCATCGAACAATAATATATTTCCCTTTAACTCAACCGTCTCAGTCCATTCCGTTTCCGTTCTGATAGTAATACATTTCCTCTTTAGCCAATATGCTTCTTTCTGCATGCCACCACTATCTGTAATTAGTCCGTTTGAGTGATATAAAAAGCTTAAATTGTTAATATAAGCTTGCGGGTCAATGATGATAAGGTTTGAAAATTTAGAAATGTCTATCTTGTTATCTACCAGTATTTTCTTTGTTCTTGGATGCAATGAAAAGACTACCTTTTTCCCTGTTGAATTCAGTGATGACATGATATAAGACAGACGTTCCGGATTATCTGTGTTGTAAGGTCTGTGTATGGTTGCGTAATAATAGTTTTCGTATTTTTTCTCACCTATTTTATGGTTTTCCACTACATACCTGATAAGGTCTTTCATAATATCTCCAACCAGTATTACATTTTCTGTTATTCCCTCATTTCCCAAATTTTTAATAGCCACATCCGAGGTAGCGAACAGCAGTGAAGAAACATGATCGGTAAGAATGCGATTTATTTCCTCGGGCATTGTTTTATTATAACTTCTTAGTCCGGCTTCCACATGAAATAATGGTATATGTAACTTCGATGCAACCAAAGCACCTGCCAATGTTGAGTTGGTGTCTCCATATACAATGACTGCGTCCGGTTTTTCCGATAAGATGATTTTCTCAATGTCAATTAACATTTTTCCTGTCTGCTCTCCATGATTGCCTCCACCATGATTAAGCAAATATGTTGGTGTTTGCATTCCAAATTGTCTAAAAAAAACATCGCTCATATTGTCATCATAATGCTGTCCTGTATGCAGCGTAATAAGATCAATTTTATTACGAGCGACTCTTTCGAATGCAAAATGTTTGATAAATTGCGGTCTTGCACCAATGATTGCTAAAATTTTTTTCATTGTTTATTTAGATAAATTCACAAGTCACGCTAATCTCCTCCTCGATAAATGGACGTTGGTATCTAATTTTTTATTCAAGGATGTTAATTTGGATATTAAGTGGAAAAAACGCTGCAGAACATCAGTTCCACAGCGCTTTAATTCTTTAGAGCGAAAAACGGGACTCGAACCCGCGACCCTAACCTTGGCAAGGTTATGCTCTACCAACTGAGCTATTTTCGCTAATTTCAATTATTCGCGTTGTATCTCAGTTGGTAGAGCATATTTATTGTTTATTCTCTTGGCAACTGAGCTATTTTCGCATGTATTTCAATTATTCGCGTTGTATCTCAGTTGGTAGAGCATATTTATTGTTTATTCTCCTGGCAACTGAGCTATTTTCGCATGTATTTCAATTATTCGCATTGTATCTCAGTTGGTAGAGCATATTTATTGTTTATTCTCCTGGCAACTGAGCTATTTTCGCTAATTTCAATTTCTTCTGTGTAAAAGAAATGCTGCTTTCAGCACGCAAATATACTGATATTTTTTAAAAAGACCAACTTCACCTGTATTTTTTAGTTGGATCAATCAATTTTGTGTACGCTGTGGGTCGCACCCTATGATTTATTGTCTTATTTTTATTGTACAATCAGTTTTAAACTTGCACCCTGCAGTCCATCCGCACTTACAGTTAACTCTACAAGGCCGGCATTTCCATCAGGTTGCACGATGGCCAGGGCTTTTCCGCGAAATACGCGGGGTGTCATTGATCTGAAACTGTGCATATCATACATGGAAGCATTGCCCGCCGCAATTACCGATCCCTGTCCTGTACAGCTGATTTTTACGGTGTTCCCGGAGTTTGGAACGATTCTTCCATTTTCATCGATGACTTCAATTTTGACATGAGAAAGATCATTTTTGTCTGCTTTGAGCTGTAATTTGTCTGCAGTTAAACGAATGGCTGCCGGCTTTCCGGAAGTTTGCAGTTCGAGAGCATCAGTTTCTTTTTTCTTGTGAATATTGACGGCTTTCAGTGTGCCGGGCTGGTAGGGAACTTCAAAAGTAGCAGTATAATTTTCTTTTCCTGTTTCTTCTTCCCCAATCAAGATGTCGTTTAGGTAGAGACGTACTTTTGGTGAACGGCTATAAACATTCACGCGCATGGGTTGACCTTCATATCCTTCCCAGTTCCAGCTAATCAGCTCATCTGTCCAACCCCAACCGTTTACAACTTCTTGTTTACCTGCTTCAACCGGTCGGCGTACTGCCATGGTAATGGTCTTTTCTCTCCATACCACGTCCCGATAATACGACTGGGGCTTTTTGTCGCCACAAAAATCAATATCCCCACACCAGGCGTTGTACCAGGGCCATCCCATAAATTGCGGGTTCCATTCTCCGGGCTTCAGTTCTAAAGCATGAGCCAGGCCGGCTTCTCCTAAATAATCTATGGCCGTCCACACAAAATCTCCGATTATATAGGGATGTTTTTCAACTAAATTCCAGGCTGCTGCAAGATCTTTGGGATAAGTCTCGCTCCCATACATAACTCGTTCAGGATAGGCTTCATGATCACTTTCATATTTATGCCACATGTAATTGTATCCTGCTATATCCACATTTCTGAATGCACGGTAAGAGTCTTTATCCCATGAAAAATGTCGGCGATCCCAGAAATCATTGGAACCAATGGTAGAAAATCGGGTTGTATCGTATTGATGGATCACAGACACCAATCTTTTTGCAATTTCTTCTCCCTCCGCGTCTGCTCGTTGTGCCACTTCGTTGCCTATGCTCCACATGATGATGGAAGGATGATTGCGGTCACGGCGCAAAGACGCTTTTAAATCATATTCACTCCAGGCATCAAAGTATTGGTGGTAATCATTGTTGCGTTTGGCTTGCTGCCACTGATCAAAAGTTTCGTGGATTACCAGCATCCCCAATCGGTCACATGCATCCAACAGGGCCTCAGATACTTGATTGTGTGCACATCGGATGGCATTGAAACCGTTTTCCTTCAAAAGTTCTATTTTTCTTTCCTCAGCCCGGTCGATAGCAGCCGCACCCAGCAAACCATTGTCGTGATGGATACATCCACCTTTCAATTTAATCGTTTGTCCGTTCAACTGAAATCCTTTTTCTGCAGAAAAGGCAATGGTTCTGATGCCAAACGGTATACTGATTTTATCCAATACGGTACCGTTGGACAGGATGGTCAGCTCAGCAACATATAATTGGGGAGTTTCAAGTGACCATAACTGCGGTTTGGTAATGGGAAAAATATCGGATATGGGAGTTGAACCATCAAGTTGTACGGATGAAGTGCGTGATGCGACAGTTTTTCCTTGTGGTGAAATGATATCAATCTGCAAGTCAACTTCGTCGTATTTATCTGATTTTTGATGTATTACTGTAGATAATTTAACCCGGGCTGTTTTGTTTTTTATTTCAGAACCGTCCACAAAAGTATCCCATTTTTCCAGATGAACCGGGTTGGTCTTTATCAGCCATACATGACGATAAATTCCTGATCCTGCATACCAACGACTGTTTTCACCTACATTCACTACTTTGACGGCAATGATGTTGGGAACACCCGGATCATGGCAAAATTCAGTAATATCTACTTTATATGAGGTATAACCATACGGGTTAAAATTTACTTTTTGTCCGTTAACCCATATTTCAGATTGATTATACACACCTTCAAAATACAATGTGATGAGTTTGTGTACATCACTTTCATTCAAAGTAAATGATTTACGATACCAGCCTTCCCCTCCTAATGTCTGACCGGTATCCGCACCACCTGCACCTGCGTCATTCAATTTAGAGAAAGGTCCGACGGTAATGCCTTCCTTTTGAATGGGTACCGGATCCATGCTCCAGTCGTGAGGAACATCCAGAACAGTCCATTTGTTGTCGTCAAATTCCGGTTGTTCGGCATTGGCAACGGAACCTCTGTGGAATTTCCAATCTGAATCGAAGTTGATTTTCCTCTCTACAGCTTGGGCTTTTACAAGAAGTAAAAGCCCAACGCCACAGAGGATAAGAAGACTTAATCGCTTTTTCATGTGAATGCTGTATTGTTAAAAGAAACTTTATTTAATAATCACTTTTTGATTGTACCTTCCGTTAGAATGCATTACATTGATGATGTAAGCGCCCTCAGGGAGATTGGTGGAGAAATTGTTTTCTCCATCAAAGCTTTGAGTCAATATGCTGCGTCCCGTAATGTCAAATATATTCAAAGTAGAATTTTGGGGCAGGTCTTGTGCATAAAGCGTGTTTCCGACTGCATAGATCAGCATATTCTCTTTGGCTAACTGATCAACTCCTGTCTCCACAACATTCCTGTATCCCCTGAGATTGGTATTGTTGAACTTCACCTGGTAAGGCCATTGTTCATCATTGCTGGTATCATCATCCCATGCATGTTTTACATGCATTCTGGGTGCACCTGACACGACTAACCAAAGGCTTTTACATTTTGCCGGAGTTTCAAAGTGCAGGGTATCCGTACCAGTAAAATAGTTTGCCGAACCAATATCACTGTACACCCGCGTTCCGTCTGTTGTAAGTGCAACAAACCCGAATCGCCAGCCTGCATTCGGAAGGAGATTTTTGCGGAAGCCATCAATGCCGGCTTTTCCTTCGAAGAACACACTTACTTTCTTTGGGTTTACAAAAACTCCGTTGAGCTTGATGATATTGTGACCGTAATTTTCGGGACAGTTAGATGGATCGATGAGCCAGTAATTTTCACCCACATCATTCAGCTTGGGCTGTGGACGTGAATTGAAGTGGTTGGCACCCTGTTGTTTGATGTGTGGAATATCCCAGGTTGCAAATCTTGCAGCACATTCCCACATTTCATCATTGAATTGATCTTGTTTCATGTTGCCCGCCAAACGTTTGTAGGCTTCAATCGGGTCCTCCGGTCTTTTGGACTCCAACCACATGCGTCCCACAAATTTCATATCATCTTGCTTGAAACACCAAAAATCCGGGAGAAAGAAATTTTCATACCGTGCCCATTCATGCAAGGGGTGTGCGTGAACCATTCCCAGATAGCCGTTATACCATTCGTTTGTGAATTGGTCATTAGTCATGATCTTATAGGCTTGCCACTGGGCACAGTTCTCCCAAAATACGTTTCCTCCTGAAGCATCGGGACCAAAACCGTAATTCCAGCCATGACCGGAATCGGCACCCGCCTGTCCCTGGAAACAGTGAGCTATTTCATGTCGGAGGGTTTGCCAATTTCTCGACCAGATAGCGCTGCCTGATGAGAATGTACACATGCCGGTAGTTCCGTCAACACCACCTCCGTTGGCTTCCCAATCTGTTTTGGCAAGCAGCCGGATGATCATTTTGTAGGTATCACTTTTTGAGTTCCCCCTCACAACAAAGCCCAGGGAATCGGCGTAAAAATCGAAAGTTTCATCAGCCACTCTCAGCACATCATCAAGATTCACCCCCGGATTATCACCAAGTCCTTTTTCCCAGAAGACTACCCAGTTTTTTGACTGCCGGCTTCGCTCCAGACTATAGTTGTTATCCGGATTGTTAACGTCTCCAAGTGCCCAGCCGGGAATATATAGTTGTTTGTCAACTGCTTTAGTCGCCTGATTTAGGGCAGTGGCAGCTTGTTTGATGGCAGCCGCTGTTAAATCAAAATTATTGGAGGCAAGCACGGCTTCATTGCGGGCAGCCGTTAAATTGGAAATTTTATCCGGCTCGTTGGCATACCAGGTTAATACCTGATTGGCATAATCGATTTTAGACTGTAAATCGGCATATAATTTTATGGATGCTTCGACTTGACTGAATACAGTTTCCAACGCCGTGTAGGCGGCACTCAGATTATCTGCGGAAAGAGGGTCTTCATCCAAAGCCTGTTGTGCACTTTCAATTTTATTTTCAAGTGTTTCTCTAATTGAGTTCTGGATTTTTTTTGCTGATAACTTTTCCGCATGGGCAAGTTGAGCGCTCAATAAACCGGCTAGGTCAGCTGTTTCGTACTCACCCAAGTACTCTAATTTGAAATTGTCACAGGTAAGCCAGTTCCCGGTAGCATTTTCCGCTTTTAGTCCGATAGCGACCCGTTTGTTTACGACAATAAAATCCAATGATCTTTCCTGTATATCGTTGATATCTTCCGTGTAATATCCCGCAAAAAACCAAACGCCGGTTTGAGGATTTCCCCTGTTGGTGGTACTGCCTGATGTGGTTTGTTGGATATTGCCGGCTGTTACATACAATCTGTACTTACCATTGGTAAGATTGGTCAATGTCTGTTGGATGCCGACATCGGGTATTCTTTGACCTATGTTAACCCATTTTTCCACGTAAGTAGTTCCGGTTTTCGGAAAAACTGTATTGGTTTGTGTAGCCATACCATTGTTTGTCCACCCATCAAAACCTGATTCAAAACCCGGATTGACAATCAGATGGGTTACATCCGTGGATTGCTCTGATGAGATTTTTAAAGGGTCGGAATTTGTGGAGGCCGTAAGATTATGTGCTTGAATTAAAAATGCAAGACTGATGGCGAGTAAGGTGTGTAATGTTTTGTACATATTGCTTTGAAAGATTTTTAAATGATTTTTAAATGATTTTTTTCGAGACAGGCAAACATAAGCAGTATTTTCTAATTTTCCAAAGGAAAGAATGAAAGGCAGATGGAACTTCATTCTTTAAATATCGGATGAAAAATGAGGTGATAAAGCTTTTGAGAACAGCATGGGATGTTTGCCGTTGAGTTGTACATCCAATCATTTTGAACGATTTTATCCACCTATTTGATTATTATTTGTTCGAATTTTCGAGAGAAATGCATTACCTTAGCAGTTTTTAATAAAATTATTCAATTGCTTAATTTATATCTCATGAAGAAACAAATCATTCTACTGTTGTTCTCAGCTTTTTTAGGTTTGTCCGTACATGCAGCCGTGAATGTTCAGGCTGTTCGTATTGGTGAGTCTAATCCGTCTGTTTCGGCTTATGTGTTTGGAACGGGGGAGCAATTGTCCGGTCAGCAGTTTCAAACCGATGGTATCCTTACCTATAAGGGATATCAATACACCGTGTATTACAGTTTAAGTCGCAATGTATGCATAGCTAGGCGTAAAATGCCGGTTGGTGATTGGGAGGAAGTGATGTTAGCATATAAAAACTCAGCTGATGATGCACATAATGTGATCACCATGGGTATTTGTGAAAAGGACGGAAGCATTCATCTGGCTTACGACCATCACAACGATAATCTGCATTATTGTTTTTCAAGAACGGGCTCCGCAAATGATCCGGATAATATGCCCTGGAAAGCAAGCACTTTCGGTCCCACCACTTCCATCATGGATAAGACTGTTCCCAATGTTACCTATCCACGTTTCATTTCCATGCCTAATGGCAACCTGCTGTTTGAATGTCGCTTCCGCTGGAGTGGATATGGGGATAGCTACTTGCGTGAGTACGACGGGACAACTAAGAAGTGGACCCTGATAGGTCGTTATATTCAAGGAGAAGATGTTCAGCCTGATGCATGTGCTTATATCAACGGTATGACTTACGATAAGCTGGGAAGATTACACATAACCTGGTGCTGGCGTGATGATTTCGGAGGAGGAAGCAATCATGATTTTTGTTATGCTTACAGCGAGGATGACGGTCGCACCTGGAAAGATACGCAAAATAACCAGGTGGCAACCACTCAATTGATGGATCCGGTTTTTAATAATGTTACCGGTTCGTGTTTGGGTCAGACCAAAGCCAGTCTGAAGGTAGAAACCATTCCGTACAATCGCGGGTATATCAATCAGGAGACGCAGGATGTGGACAGTAAAGGACGTATCCATGCGGTAAATTCACATATTCCTGACGGACAAGCAAGTGACAGTAATTGGGGAAGCTCCCGTCAAAAAGCTCGTTTGCACCATCGTTTCAGGGATACGGACGGTACCTGGAAAAAAATACAACTCAAAAAAAATGGTGCAACGGTACATTCTTATTGCAGGGTCAATTTGAGTTTCGATGCTTTTGACAATGCCTATGTTGTATCCAACGGCGCTGAAGTATATGCAGCCACGGATGCCAATAATTATCAGGATTGGGATTTATTGTCGGATGCAGATGCAGGAAGATTCCTGTCGGAGCCTTTGGTTGACCGCCCGCTCTTAAAAAACAGCGGTGTTTTATCTTTTGTGTATCTGGGAGCAGATAGAAAAATAACCGTGATTGATTACCTGACTCAAAACCCACACACACCCGATGGAACAGGTTTATTAGCCGAATATTTCTCGGATGATGACTACACGCAATTAATTAGTTCCGAAACGGTGGCTACACCGGACCAAAGCGTGATTCCCACCGGAACTAAAAGTATTCGCTGGTCGGGCACATTCGAAACCATCCACGGTGAACAATACACTTTGCATGTAAATACTTCGATGGAAACTTCAGTTTTTGTAAATAGTTTGCAGACCGCTTTTATTAAACCTTCCGGTACATCCAAAGAGGAGAGTTTTGAATATAAGTTGATCCCTTCTCATAAGAACAATATTGTAATTGAGAGCAAGGGTTCTCAAGCTGTTTCTTTATCCTGGTCAAGTGTCCACACACCGAAAGCACTGATTCCCGCGACATCCTTGTATCCCGAAAAAGCCAATGAAGAGTTTAGTGATGTGCTTACTCCACCGGACCTGGAGAAAAAAGTGAGTCTGGATCAGGTGTTAGTCAGTCAAAAAAAAACAATTGACGCTTCCGGAAAGGATGTTTTTTCTGTGACTCCCTTTGATCCCTCCGGGGAGTATAGCATAGAGGTAAAGACAAAGATCAATGCTGCTACAGGGCGCGGACTGGACATAGAAGCACGTGCAAAAACGGGTAAGGGATTCCGCATGTCCATCAATGAAACGTCCATACAGGCAACGTCTCCATTAAACAATCCGCAGACAATCAGTTTTGCAGATAATTCCCGGGAACAGACCTATCGTTTTGCCGTAGAGGGAGATCAAGTGCATGTGTTTCGCGGTGTTCAGTATATCGGAACACAAAATCTTGATTTTATCAAAGATATTCTTCAGGATGATACGGAAGCAGAATCAGCAGTTACTTATGGAGAAGATGTGATTGGTGACTGGGCTGGTTCGTCGGCTGCCGGTACCGAAAAACCGACTGCATATGGCTGGAGTGCTTCAACCGATAAAATTCCCTGGAATACAGCCGGTGGCGGAGGAGGTGTGCGCTATGAAACTGCTACACACAATGTTGAGAATGATAATGCTTATACCGGTCGTTTTATGACCATTCGATGGGATGGTAACGAAATTTCCAATGCTACCTATTTTTATCCTGTCGTTTTAGAAGCAAATACGAATTATGATTTTTCTCTGTTGTATGAATACTGGAGCAATGCAACTTCTTCGCGTTCTATGACCATAGGGATCAGTACAAGCAATAATGTTTCCGGCATCTACGATTCTCAAACTTTTTATACTTCTCCAACGGCACAAGTCTTACGACCTGCCGGTTTTGTTTTTACCTCGAAAGAAGCCGGTACTTATTACCTTACCTTTTCCGGACAATGGGCAATGTATGGCATTGCCGGGCTATCGTTGAAGAGTTTTACCTATACAAATAGATTACAAATCGGGAAAAATTATTCTACCGGTTATTTAGACGCAGAAATATTCTATGTAAACTATCAAAACGGTGCTTTTGCTCCGGGTGAAAACGGCACCACAACTCCGGAACAGAAAGTAGAAAATACCTGTATCATCAGTGCGGAAAATGGACAAATTTACATCAGGAGTCGGGCTGTCATTAAGAATGTCAATATTTATGATGTTTTGGGTAAAGCTTATATCAGCCAAAATGTTAATGGTTCAATTTATTCTACAAATACCAACCTTGCTAAAGGTTTGTATGTTGTGATGGTTGAAACAGATTCAGCCAAGACCATCAGGAAAATCCTTTTATAATTATAATAGTATCTGTCCCGGTTACTTATGAGAAACTGATAATTAAAATCATATTTCATGCGTATAAAATCATATTTCATGCGTAAATTTTTTAACCATTGGTATTTGTTAGTATTTTTTAGTTTGATAATAACGGGATTTCAGTCAGCAGCATCGGAAAGTCCGGATGCTCCCATGGTATTTGAAGTCCGGCAGCCTGATTATGAACTTAGTCCTCTTACCGGGCTAACTCGTCAACATTGGATTGATGCGGCTGAATACATTTTGGAAGGTGCCTTTAGCTACATCAACCACATCGACGATCCCATGAAGTTTCCGAAACAGCACGACAAAACTTATCCGCAGAATGAAGGACAGGTTCCTACTGAAAAACTGGAAGGACTTTGTCGTACCTTGTTTGTTGCCGCTCCTTTGCTGAAGGAAAAGCCTGATTTGGTGTTGAACAATATTCGTGTTGTCGATTATTATCACCACCAGATTTTAAATTTAATTGACCCGCAAAGTCCAAGTTTTATTAAACACCGGGGTAGTGGAGGTCCCAGTCAGATTTTAGTTGAGTTCGGTGCCCTGGCAATTTCACTTTCCGTATCCCCTGAGGTTCTTTGGGACCCTTTAACACAGGCTCAAAAGGATGCTTTGGCTGCTACCATGTTGAGTTATGGAGACGGACCGACCATCGATTCCAATTGGCGCTTTTTTAATATCTTTATATTGAGTTTCTTCAAAGAGCAAGGATATCAGGTAAATGAAAAACTGCTGATTGATAATTTGGAAAAAGCATTGAAGTTTTACCGTGCTCAGGGTTGGTACAATGATGCGCCTGCTTATGATTATTACAGCATGTGGGCTTTCCAGACCTATGGACCGGTGTGGTCTCAATTATACGGTGTGAAGCAATATCCGGAATATGCTGAAAAATTCATGTCTAACCTGTACGATATGGTCGATAATTACCCCTATATGTTTAACCGGGACGGACGTATGAATATGTGGGGGCGCAGTATTCCTTACCGTTTTGGTTCGGTTGTTCCCTTGTCCCTGTTGGGCTATTTTGAAGACCCTGCCATCAATTACGGATGGATGAGAAGAATTGCTTCGAGTACCTTGCTTCAGTTTTTGCAAAATCCTGATATGATGGAAGACAATGTGCCTTCTTTAGGTTTCTATAAAGCGTTTGAGCCTGCAACACAAATATATAGTTGCAGAGGTAGCGTGTATTGGATGGGTAAAGCATTTTTGAGCTTGCTGTTGCCGGAAGACAATATTTTCTGGACCGCAGTAGAGAACAACGGACCCTGGGAAAATGAGCTTCAAAGGGGTAGGGTATATAATAAATTCCAAAAGATCACTAATTTGATGATTACCGATTATCCCAACTCAGGTGCAGCCGAGATGCGCTCCTGGTGCCATGAGCGGGTATCAACTGACTGGCAAAAGTTCCGCAGCAGTGAAAACTATAATAAATTGGCATACAATACTGAGTTTCCCTGGATGGCTGATGGAAAAGAGGGAGAAATATCTATGAATTACGCCATCAAAAATGCAAAAAATGAATGGGAAGTTTTGCGGCTTTATACCTTTAAAAATTTTGATGATGGCATGTACAGGCGGGATGCCGTTATAGAAACAAACGAGAACATCAAGTTTCAATTAACGGATATTACTTTGCCTGATGGCATTTTACGGGTTGACAAGGTGAGTACACCCGTTGCAACAGACATTCGCCTGGGACACTATTCTTTGCCTGAATTGAACAAGCCCATCCGTGAAAAGGTCAGGAAAGTAAAAGGAACCTCAGCCCGTATCATCAACAACGGAGAGTATCAACTGGCACTGATCCCGCTATCGGGATGGAAAGCTACGGAAACACTTTACCCGGTAGGTTTGCATCCTGTAAGCGATAAATGTGCAGTGTCCATTGCTACAGATAAGATTGAAGTTGAACAAATTTATGTCACCCTGCAACTTTGGAAAAAAGGAAAGAAAAAATTTTCGAAGAAAGAACTGACTCCGGTCAAACAAGTTCAAGTTGCCGATGATAAGTCTTTTGTGAAAATTGTTTTCAATGACGATACTGAGAAAATAGTGGTGTTTGACTAATGAGCACGTACCCTACAATTCTTCATCAGAAGCAGCTTCCAATTTCTGATATTTTCTTGGAGTCATATTGAATTCATTCTTGAAGCAGAGCGTAAAATATTTGGGGTCTGAGAAACCGACTATGGTTGCAACTTCAGTTATGGAAACCGATTGGTTCTTCAGCAGTGTACAGGCATGTTTCAAACGTATATTGCGAACGAACTCATTGGGCGAAAGACCGGTCATGGTTTTTATCTTTCTGTATAAAGTCGATTTTGACACAAAAAGCTTCTCGGACAAGGTATTCACATCCAAATCTTTTTGATCTAAATTTTCTTCAATAATTTTAATTGCATTGGTTAAAAACTGTTCGTTAAAGGAAGTATATTCCAGGGTTGACAGGTTGACTTCAAAATTAGACACAAACTTCTTTTGTTGCTTTCTTCTGTGTGAAATAAAATTTTCTACCCGCGCATGTAAAACCTTAATTTCAAAGGGCTTTGACATATAGCCGTCAGCTCCCGCATTATAAGAGGCGATGCGATCTTCTGTGCTGTTTTTTGCCGTCAGCAGCAAAATAGGAATATGACTGGTTTCTACATTGGTTTTCATTTCCTTTGTCAATTCAAACCCGTCCATCTCCGGCATCATCACATCACTTACCATGATATCGATGTCATTTTCCCGGACAATATTCAAAGCCGCTATACCGTTTGTGGCCGTATATACCCGGTAGAATTTGGATAAATACTTACTGATGACTTTCGATAATTCTTCATTGTCTTCCACAAGAAGCAAGTTAATCGGTTCTTCGGGATCTGTGCCGGAATGCTTTTCTTCAGAATCTTCCTGTGTGTTGTCCGATATGTCTTCATCATATTCTTTTTCAGTGACATCCAATAAGTTGGAATGTTCAATCTCCGGGGTACTGTAACTGTTTTGGTCAATGGGAATGATGATGTTGAAAGTTGTCCCTTTGTTTTCTGCACTGGTGACCTGGATGCTGCCCCTATGCAACTCAATTAAGTCCTTGGTGAGTGAGAGTCCTATTCCATTGGAATCTTTTATTTTCTGTCCTTCTCCTGTATAAAAGCGTGTGAAAATCAATTCCTGCTCCTTCTCCGAAATCCCTATGCCTGTATCACTGACTTGAATGAGCAATTTGTTTTCATCAATTAATTCCAGAGCCACTTTTACTTCGCCGCCTTCCGGAGTGTATTTATGGGCGTTGGATAGTAAATTAAATACGACTTTGTCAATTTTGTCGGGATCAAAATATCCCAGAATCTGGTTGTGGGTAGAAGAAAAGTCAAATTTAATTTGCTTTTTTTGCATGATGGGCTCGAAGTTCGTGAAACAAATGTCTTTGATGAATACTACAATGTCGCCGTATGAAAGTTTCAACTTCATATTGCCACTTTCTACTTTCCTGAAATCAAGGATTTGCCGGAGCAAACGACGGAGGCGCTGAATATTGGTTCGCATCGGCTCCAACTGATTTATCTTTTCTTTGTGTGTCATTTCCGCATCATCAATCAGGCAGGATACGATCGTCAGTGGCGTCAGCAAATCGTGTGAGATATTGGTGAAATACTGTAGTTTGCTTTGGGTCAGTTCTTCTGATTTTTCTTTTTCGATTTTGGCAATTTTCAGCTCATTTCTCAATTTCAATCTTTTCCTGATGATGTTCACTGATGTGTAAAGCCCGGCAATCAATAAAATAAAATACAATGTAAAAGCCCACCATGTTTCATAAAAAGCCGGACGTCTGTAAATTGTAAATTTCATGGGCTCCGACCAGTTGCCATTTTCATCCGTGGCTTTTAATTCAAAGATATGGGTACCCCTTTTCAGTTGATTAAAGACAGCTGATTGACGATTTCGGTCGGTATAAACCCAATCGTCAGCGGTTCCCTTCATCTTGTAAGCATACCTGATCTTAGACGGAAAAGAATGATTTAATGTGGAAAAATGAATTTCAATATTTCTGTCTTTGGGTTGCAGGGTAATTTTTTGGTCAATGACATCAAACCGGGTGTTGCCATTGTTATTCAATACCGATTTATTGTTTATTTCCACATCGGTTAAGCTGACAAGAATAGGGGAGGGGTTTCTGACTAAATCTTCCGAAGAAGTAAAAGCAGAAATACCATTATGCCCTCCAAAAAATATCTTGCCACTCTTGCTGATGAAATGTGAATTTTTCAAAAATGAATTGACCAACACACCGTCTCTGTTGGAAAAAGTACGCGATGCACTGCTTTCCGGATTTAATTCTATCACACGTTTGTTAGTGACAATCCAGATGTGCTCTTGTTGGTCGGCAATGATATCCATGATGCGTTCGCTGATATAATTAGCCACGAATTCATGTTCTTCGAAAGTACCATTCAACAAATTATAGGACAGTAAATGTCCTTCTTTAGTGCCAATCCAAATCAGGCCGTTTAAGCCGGCACATACGGTTTCGATGTGGTTGCTGGGAATGGCGCTGTTTTCCGTGTTTAGGCAGGTAACTTTGAGATGATCAATATTGTTGTTGACTAAGGAAACACAATAAAGCCCATCATGCGAAGTGCTTAACCAAATATTCCCCTTTACGTCTTCGGTGATGTCCGTAATGCCCTTCAGCGAGATGTCAATTGGCTTTATGGTTTCTGTATGGTAGTTTCTGACCAAAATTTTGTCATTGTTCGTAATGATCCAGATATTATTCCTTCTGTCTTCGAAAAATCCGGTAACTACATCATTGATGATCGTGTTTGGAGCGATTTGCTCCAGGTCTATGGTGCGATTGATTTTTATTTTACCATTCGTTTTTGATAATGAATAGATGTGCGCATTTTGTGCCAATGCAATCCATATTTCATTTTGAAGGGAGCGAAAGCCCGAGACGCAGTTAACGAAATTCAACTCCTTCAAATGTTTTATCTCCGGATATTCATGGAAGAGCTTGACGGTACCCGTCTTTGTATTTAATATTCCCAAACCAAAACGATTTTGATTGAACCAGATATTACCTTGATTATCTGCACATAAACTTGTAATATAAGGATTAAATCCTGTTTTTGCTTTGATGTCCGGCATGGCGTAATTCCGGACAAAAGGCTTTTTAAAATTAATGGTGAAGATACCGTCCCCAAAAGAACTGATCCACAAATTACCTTCCTTGTCCTTGATGATTTCACTGAAAATATTATTGGTTTTTTTGAGCAAAGAAGCGATGTCTATTTTGTGTAAAGTATTATTTCCCCTAAAATCAAAAGCATATAGACCAATTGTTGAAGCCAGCCATAGATAACCGTTTTTATCATCCTGGGTAATACTGAAAAAACGGTTTTCGTGTTCGGTAAAAGTATAATTATCAATGGTGGGTTTTTCATAGCTAAAATTACCTGCGTCGTCCTGAGATAACCGGTAAATCCCATCCCCCCAGGTCAATATCCAGAAATTATCATCTTTATCCTGAAACACCTGGAAGGGGTTATTTCTGTTACCTACGGGAGGTAAGGCAATAAATGAATCTTCTTCCGGGTTGTACCGGTGCAGACCATGGTTCCAAACAGTGATCCAAAGCTTACCTTGCTTGTCGGTATAGATGGCATTAACACTCGAATGGACAACGTCATTATAAATTTTTCTCAAAGAACCGTCTGCATCGAAACGAATTAAATCCTGATTGGTGCCTACCCAGATTGTGCCGTCCGCTGCACAAAAGATGGATTTTATTTCAGCATGGATCAGTGCAGGAATATCCAAAGGTGTAATGGTATAAGTCCGCTTGTCCAAAATATTCATGCCTTTTTTCGTTCCAATCCACAACCTGTTGCAACTATCTTCGGCAATAGCTGTTATTTCATTGTTGGTCAGCAAGTCAGGGTCCTGCGTGTTCGACCTGAAGGTCAACACCCTGTAGCCATCGTATCTGCACAGCCCATCGAATGTGCCCAGCCAAATAAATCCTTCCTTATCCTGGAAGAAACGATTTACCGAATTATACGGCAACTGGTCGGTGATGGGAACATGATCCATTGCCAATTGAGACACAGGGGTTGAGGTAGCATAGCCGCTAAAGCTGATGATCAACAACAAAATCGATAAAATGTATTTTTTCATGATTCGATGTTATGATGCCCGACAAATTTAATGATAAATTTCAAATAGAGCCTATATCTGCTCCCTTATGCCCGATAAGAGTTTTCTTAATAGCCGTTTTGGAATAAACATATGATGCTGTGATGGAGACAAATATAATGATACAAGATTTCAAATCAGACTTAATTTTAGTGTTTTATGAATTGTTTGTGGGTTGTTTATCCTGATGATTTTTACTTAATTTGTAGCTGATTTTTTGACATCACTTATTTTTGAAACTACGTTTAATTTAAAATTTTATCCTTATGAAGAAAACTACTTTTTTATTAACCTTGTGCATTTTTGCATTTTTTAGTGCCGGTTATGCACAGTTACCTTCTTTTATGTATCAATCACAAGCAGACAATTTTGGCGGTGTTCCCGTTAATCCGGCTGATTTGGCCCTTTGTGTCGGTGATTTTACGCTTGAAGTTTCCGGTACCGCAAGCCAGGAAATAAATGTGGCTAACGGGTGGTTTACATATACCCCTACCGCCACCGGTACCGTTCGGTTTGTTTCCAAGAATAATATGATTTATGTATTTGAAGGAAGTAGCTATAAAGGGTCTATTGTTCCCGACAACAGTGTCATTGTATTTCCGGACATTTTGAATGAAGCCGATGATGCAACAAATCAAACCGGGATCTATAATCCGGCTAATATCTTGCAAAATCCGGGTTTTGAGACTATTCCAAACAACACCTGGTTTTGCTATGACCATGATTTGGCAAATATTGCTATTGTTGATCTGGCTACGAGCGGAACATCCATTCGAAATAACAGTACCAAGCCCACAAAAGAGGGGAACAATGCTTTGTTGTTTCATAAAACCGCACGTTTCCTGACTCAATCCATTCCTGCCGGAAAGATCAAACCCAATCATCCATACAAGGTTAACTTTAGATATGAAGTTAACGCAGTAAATAATGATCAACACGGTGCAGTTATTCGTGCTAATTTGGGTTTGACGGAAAGGGCATCGGATGTGGCAATAACGGGTACAAAAACTGTTTTAAATGTAGCAACTACCTACAATTTGGATGATGTGTTTATCACCGGAAATAATGTGAATATCAGCAATCCGGTTTGGTTCTCTGTGGAACGTACTTCCGGATATAATGTCAATCCACAAAAATTAGAATGGTATGATCGCTTTTTCTTGCTTGAAGGTGCTCTTGCAACAGGTATCACCGGTGCCACGAACATCTCCTACCTGGAGGGAGAGGCTTATGTTCCGGAAATAGTTTTAGGTGAAGGGGAATATTATGATATGACCGATTTTATTGTGAATCCGACTTTTGATACCAATATCAATGGTTGGTCACGTACGACAGGTGCTCAAAATAATAAATTGGCGACGAATAAAAATGAAGGTGCTTTCTTGAACACCATGCCGTTCTGGGAAAATTGGAATGGTTCAGCTTTTACCGGCAAAATGTATCAGCTTGTAAACGGTCTTCCTGCCGGGAGATACACTTTAAAGATGGGAGTTTTTGGAAATCAAGGAGGAGAGGGTTTGTTTGTATATGCCGGTACCAACGAAACAGCCGTTAGCGATGCGGCTGTACCCAAATTTTTTACAGTTGATTTTGACTTTGTTGTTGGTGGAAATATAGAGATAGGATTGAATATAAAATCCGGAACCAATAATTGGGTTGGAATAGATAATGTTTCACTTCAATGCTATGGTGAGATAGTGGACCCGACACTTGATGTTTCTACGGATAAACTCTTCCCATCCGAAAACGTAACTTCAAAAACCTTCCTTGTTACCGGACTCAATCTGACAAACGATATTACGATAGCAGCATCATCGAATTCAGGACTTTCGGTTAACCCCGGTAGTATTAGTAAGGATGCAACAGGACTTGATACCGGTATTGAAGTAACGGTAACCTACGATCCGGGCACTGTCGCAGGAGCGGTTACCGATGGAACTATTACCGTTACATCGGGGGCGCTATCAGAAACCATTACGGTAAAGAGTTTCAAAAATCCTGATCCGACCAACTTGCTGGGATTGGCGGCTGGTAATGGTCATACGGGAGCAGGCTCCGAACCAAGCACCTTTGGATGGGCTTATACGGGTGAAGCAGTTTGGTCTGAAGCTTCCGGCGATATTTATTTGAATCGATACAGAGACGGTTTATATGATAGCCGGGTGTTGACTTTCAATAAAAACACGGGAGTTCTTTCATTCCCTGTAGTTTTAACAGCCGGAAAGTCCTATACCTTCTCATGTAACGCATCACATATGAATACCAGTGCAAATTCCACCTTTGGTATCAACACTTTAGCGAACGCAACCGGAACTATGTTGGGTCAAGAAACGAAAAATGTTGTTGTGTGGAGTGGTGCGGCAAGCCTTACGAATTTTACATTTGATATTGATAACGTAGCAACATCCGGTACTTATTATCTAACCTGGACAACAGCCAATAGTACGGAAAGAACATTTGCAGGTGATTTTTCCCTGGTGGAAAACATTTCGGTAGGAGTAGATAATGCTATCGATAATGACGCAGTTATCCAAACCGAATACTTCACGCTGCAAGGTTTAAGAGTAGTTCGTCCTGTAGAAAATGGTTTCTATTTGATCAGGAAAACTTATGCTTCCGAAAGAACTGAAGTGATCAAGGCTTTCTATAAAGTTCAATAAAACAGGAGTTTTCTTCGGAATATTTTAGATATGAATTGGCAAAGAGTTTACAACAAATCTGTTTGAAGCTCTTTGCCAATCATTTTTGCCTTCAGAATTAAAACATGCTTATGCGGATCAGGTTATTGAGTTTGATGATATTATGTGCTGTGTTTGCCGGTGTTTTTTCCGGTACTTTGTCGGCTCAGGTACAAGCCGGTGATGAATATTATTTGTACAATATTTATTACGACAGGGTGTTGGGACAAAAAGCAGATGCTTCACCCGGTTTGTCAAAAATTGGTGTCAATACCGATAATAACAGCTATATATTCGTGGTAGAATCTTCTGCTACCGAAGGTTATTTTTACCTGAAGCAAAAGAGTTCGGGTAAATACCTGGCTGCCAGTACATCTAATACGTGGAGCGTTGTTTTTCAATCATCTAAGGGTGCTACCAATCATTACTTGTGGAGCTTTTCAGCGGGGATGGAAACGAGCATCGTGTGCAGACAGACTTCAACCAAAATGTTGGGTTGCGACACGGGCAAGGAGGCCGACACTTATGTCAGTGTTTTTTATGATAAATCCAATAATGAGCTAAGCCGTTGGCAGGTGATAAAAGCCGACACAAGCTTTAATGATGCCCGCAAGCAACTCTACATAAATGCTTTGGGTCAGACCATAGAGAAAAGTCAGGGTGTTGTGAGTCAAACCATTTACGATGCCAACTTGCGTCAGCAGTTGTCCGGGAAACTTGCAACGGCAGAAGGAATTTATGAAAATGCTGCCGGTCAAACGCTTACAACAATTATTCAAACCCATACCGACCTTCAAAATGCCTTGGGGAATTGTCTGGCTTCGAGTATGGTCAATTTGTTATCAGGTAAAAATTTTGATGTTGAGAATGCTTTTACTTTGGCACTCAATCAACTTGATTTCAGCATTGATACGGAAATATCTCTGATAATAAGAAATGCCCGCGGACAGGGAGCTGTAGTTGATATTGCAACTGATAAGATATCTGTAAACGGACAATTGCTTCAGGATGATCTTCCCAAACAAACGGAAGCCATGGATTACCAATTTGCTTTCAATGGTTCGTCAGTAAGCGTTTATCGTGACGGAACGCTTGCAGGCAGTGCATCCATGAGTTCAGTACCTGCTTATACACAACACGGAACGGCTGCAGAATGGAGTTTACTGGGAGTGGGTGCATTAAGCAGCTATCTGCCCGAAGTAATAAGCGCCACCAAAGCCGTAGTCCAGGGAACACCCGTAACGGATAAGTACGGAAAAAACGTGCGTTATGCCGTTTTCCTTGAAAATCAAAGCATAAACTTATCTACTGCGGTTGATTTCCACATCTTACGGGAAGAAACGCCCTTAAAAAATACCACCATCAATTTGACCCATGAAGATGCCTGGGTGATATTTGATAATACCTTGCCATCTGTGGTTATCAGTAACTACTTATCTTCCATTAAGATCAACGGCGTCAATGCTGTAAACAACAACAATGTACGGGTAGGAATTTATCTCAATGGTGCGGTTCTTATTCCGCACAAAGCCACCTATCAACCATTTACAGGATACAGTGAAGAGAATTTGGGCGGAACACAGACTTCACTGCGTCCCGGAGCCAATGAATTGGGCAAGGCATCCAATACCTTCCGCAGTTTTGTACTCAAAAGGGGTTATATGGCTACCTTGGCTTCCGGTTCCAACGGAAGTGGTTACAGTCGTGTGTATGTTGCCGACCATAAAGACATTGTAATCAATGTTTTGCCCCAGGCATTGAACAGAAGAATTTCTTCAGTGCACATCAAAAAGTGGAATTATGTGTCGAAAAAGGGCTGGTGCGACACCAAGAGCAATGCTGCCATTGCCGGCGATGTGAAGAAAATGCGGGCAACCTGGTTCTATACCTGGAGCGCCGATAGGGGCACGACAGCCGATGCGGAATACATCCCCACCAAACAGCATTTGTACTGGCCCTCGGATAGTCAGGTGAATGGTCATGCCAACAGCACGCATATGTTGAGTATCAATGAGCCGGAACATGCAGAACAGCATACTTCCGACAAGTGTTCTTGCGGAGGTGTGATCTCTCCGTGGACATGCTGCACCATCACGCCCAACTTCCAGCCATCGGGAATGCGTATTGGGTCACCCTCACCAACAGATGCTTCCTGGCTGACTACTTACATCAATCATTGTAACGACATGGCCTATCGTTGTGATTTTGTAGTGATTCATGCTTACTGGGGTACCAATGAAGCTGCCAATGCTCAGGCATGGTACAACCGCTTAAAAGCTATTTATGATGCTACCAAACGCCCGATCTGGATCACCGAATGGAACAATGGTGCATCCTGGACGACTGAAAGTTGGCCTTCTAATTACGGAGATCGTTTGGAGAAAAACAAAAATGCCATCCGTGAAATTTTAAATGTATTGGATACTTGCCGTTTTGTTGAGCGCTATGCCATTTATAACTGGGACTCATATTATCGTGCCATGATAGCGGACGACGGCTGGGTTACTCCTGCCGGCGAGGTGTATCGCGATAATAAATCTACCTTCGCTTACAATGCTGATGTTCAGTTTACACCCGTTTGGTGGACACCGGGTCTGAAAGCAGTTACCCTAAAAACTACGATTAACTCCGCATCCGGTAAAATTATTTTTACAGTTAAGAATGACAACGGTGACATGACCGACCAGATGATCATCCAGCGCAAAAAACAGGATGGTACCTTTGAAAATATCTACAGTGAAACTGACCGCTCGGTGTATGACAAGACTACGCATACTTACAGCTTTGACATGGCTGATTTTGATGTGGAAAATGATGTGTTTCGATTGTATGTAAAAACCGTTGTGGGTGCTGAAACAACCAGTGACGACACTGATTTGGCATACATCAATAATCCGAACATCACGACCGGTTCGAAGGATGCCGTGGAAGGTTGGACCTGCGTTCGCTCTGCCGCCAACGGTTACACAAAAGGTACCGGTGATACTTATTTTGAAGTGTGGGACAGCAATGCTGCCGGTATGGCATTCAATTATTATCAGGATATCAACGATCTGGCAGAAGGAGTGTATGAGTTGTCGGCAGCCTGTTTCAACAGCACCAACGGTGTTGCGGCCGATTTTGTCAATGGCAATGTGGGCCTGTATGCGCAGGCAGATGGGGTAGAGTACTTTGCTCCGGTGACCACGGACAGCGAATTGGATTTACAAAATCGACAAACCATTCCACTCATTGCTGTCAAAAACGGCACACTTCGCATAGGTATTAAAAATATCGGACCGATGACAGCGCGTTGGGCGGGTGCCGATGAATTTAATCTCAGATTTTTAGGCTCATTTTCAAGTATTTTAAGCGAAGGTTATGAGGCTTTCAGGCAGAACATGCGTAAAGAGTCGGATGATCGTTACAAAGCACTGTTTACCTGGAATCAGGATAAAACTCAGGCTGATGCAAGCGTATTGATTTTGAATCCCGACTGTTTCAGGAAAGACAGCTACGGCTGGACGGTAAATACGGTGGATTATAAGTCCGGAGAGGCTTATGATGGTGTGAGTTCCAATTATTACTGGGATAAGTGGTCAAGTTCTGCTTATACTTCCGGTATGTACCAGGACATTGCTTTTCTTCCTGCGGGAACTTATACACCTGCTGTGCTGTTGCGTTGCTCTTCGGGTGCGCAAATGGAGTTTTACAGTTCCAAAGATGGCGGATCAACCAGGACATCGGTTTATTATACAGGTATCGGGAATGCATCTCCTGCAGGCTCACCTTATCAGAATGGATGGGAGAAAGTCACTTTGCCTCCCGTAACCATTCAGGCGGGTGAAAGTTTACGCATAGGCATGACAGTCAGTTTAACCAACAAGTGGTGGAGTGCCGACCATTTTACCTTGCGATACGAACCCGTTCAGGATACCGGAAATATCTATACAACCAGTGATGGGCTACGCATCAGAACCATGCCCGGACTCGCTGTATTAGAGGCAACATATCCTACTGCGATTGAGATTTTTGATTTGTTGGGTCATTCGGTTTATAGGGGTTTGATTGATACGGAAACCTTGCACTTACCACTGCCTTCAGGTTTATATATTATTAATCGTCAGAAACTGTTTATTCCCTGACAAAAAAATCGAGGCTGCCTTTTCATTTTGGCAGCCTCGATTTCTAATTACTTTTTGGTTTCTTCCAACTTTTCCAATTCTTTCTTTAGGTTGATTTCTTTGCCCTTACTGTCAGAAAACTTGTACTGTAACAATCCTAATTCTTGTGAAGCTATGATCTTAAAATTCAATCCATATTTGAGTTTCCACTTCATTTTTAATGAATTGATACCTTTGGACAGGTATGCTTCTACATAAGGATGTAAGAAAAGTACGAATTTTTTTACCTTTAACCTATTTACTAAAAGTTTGATTTTTTCTTCGATTTGATCAACAAACAATATAGAAGGCATGGCACTGCCCGTTCCCAGGCAAGTTGGACATTTTTCTTCAATATTGATTTCAATCTCAGGACGGACTCTTTGTCTCGTCATTTGCATCAGTCCAAACCTGCTCAACGGCAGGATATTGTGTCTTGCTCTGTCGGTCGACATCGCTTCCCGCATTCTTTCGTACACCTTCTGGCGGTTTTCACCTTCGTGCATGTCAATAAAATCAATGACTATAATGCCTCCCATGTCGCGCAACCGCAATTGGCGGGCTATCTCATCAGCCGCTGCCAAATTTACTTCCAGGGCATTGACTTCTTGTCCCGATGCGTTTTTAGATCTGTTGCCACTATTCACGTCAACTACATGGAGAGCTTCTGTATGTTCAATGATCAGATAAGCCCCACTTTTAAAAGACACTGTTTTTCCGAAGCTTGATTTGATTTGTTTGGTGATTCCGAAATGATCGAAAATCGGTGTGTCATCTTTGTATAGCTTCACAATATTACTGTGACCGGGAGCAATCAATTCGATATATCTTTTTACTTCTGAAAAGATTGCCTGATCATTGACGTGAATGTTAGTGAATGTGGTATTGAATAAATCTCTAATTATTCCCACTGTGCGACCCAATTCTTCTAAAATAAGTGAAACGTCCTTAGCTTGCTGTAGTTTACGAGTTGCTTCGTCCCATCGTTTCACCAAAATCTTAAGCTCATTATTTAATTCCGCTACTTTTTTATTTTCTGCAACTGTCCTGATTATAACGCCAAATCCTTTGGGCTTAATGCTTTGAACCAGTTGTCTCAATCTAATTTTTTCTTCCTCTGAAGTAATCTTTTGAGAAACAGATACTTTGTCGGAAAACGGAATCAGTACTAAAAATCTTCCGGCAATGGATATTTCGGCAGTCAGTCTGGGACCTTTTGTTGAGATAGGCTCTTTGGCCACCTGGACAAGTATGTCCTGACCAGACTTCAGCACATCGCTGATTGAACCGTTTTTATCTATCTCCGGCAGATATTTGACTTTATGCATAGGAGGTGCTTTCTTGCGGTCGCTTTGCACCTGCGTAGCAAATTGGTTAAGGGTGTTGAAATTTGATCCTAAATCAAGATAATGAAGAAAAGCGTCTTTTTCGAAACCAACATCTACAAAAGCTGCATTCAAACCGGGCATCAGTTTTTTAACTTTACCCAAGTAGATATTTCCCACAGCAAATTGAGCCTCACGGCTTTCGTGGTTTAATTCTACCAAACGTTTGTTTTCGAGCAGCGCAATTGAAATTTCAGATGGTTGTACATCTACTATAAATTCGCTATCCACTTTATTATTTGATTTAATTGTTTTTGTTTTCGCTCAAACAAAAACAAACTTAAAGAAAAGTCTTTAAGTTTGTTTCAGGACCTTAAATAAAGACCGATCAGACTGTCTTATTTCTTCTTATGTCTGTTTTTTCTCAGTCTTTTTTTCCGCTTATGCGTGGCCATTTTATGTCTTTTTCTTTTTTTCCCGCTTGGCATATCAGTAATTTTTTAATTAGTTATTTTTGTTTTTTTACCATATTAACAAAAGACTTCGAAGGTTTGAATGCCGGGATGTTGTGGGCTGGAATGACCATGGTAGTATTTTTTGAAATATTGCGAGCTGTTTTTTGTGCCCGATGTTTCACAATGAAGCTACCAAAACCTCTTAAATATACATTTTCATTTTCAGCCAATGAATTTTTAACTGTTTCCATAAAGGCTTCAACAGTCGCCAACACCGTTGCTTTATCAATCCCGGTGTTCTTTGAAATTTCGTTTACAATGTCTGCTTTTGTCATTTTAATAAGTTTTTATTCGTTAATACTATAATATTCACTATGTTGATACATAATTTTTGTTTCCTTTTTCAAAATGCAAATATATCGTTTTTATTCTGATTACAAAATATTTACAGCAAATATTTTTTAAAAACAAACTGTTTTATCATCAATTGAGTCGAAAATGGAGCGTAATTTTGTATATTTATCGGGCTCAGTTTTTAAGAACTAATTAAAATACATTACATTTGCATACATAAAAATATGGTGATTGGTGGATGGTGATTAGTGAATGGTGAATGTCAAAATGTTAATTGTTATCTTATGGAAGAAATTATAGCTCCCGTCAGTCGGAAGATTTTAAAGAAAGAGCTCACTGAAGATAAATTTTTGAGACCAACTAATAAAGCGGGCAATCAAATTTTTTTGGTTACAGCGCATAATTCTCCTAATGTTATGCGTGAAATTGGTCGTTTGAGGGAGTTGTCATTTCGTGCCGGCGGAGGTGGAACGGGTAAAGAGTTGGATATTGACGAATATGATTTTATGGAGAAACCATACAAGCAGTTAATTGTATGGAATCCGGATGAGGAGGAAATCATCGGAGGGTATCGATTTATAAATGGCAGAGATGTTCCCATTGATAAGAATGGACAGCCGACTTTTGTTATGTCACATTTATTTACTTTTAGCGATAAGTTCGTTAAAGAATTTATGCCACATACAATTGAGTTGGGACGAGCTTTTGTACAGCCCAAATATCAATCTACAAAAATGGGCATTAAAAGTTTGTTCGCTTTAGATAATTTGTGGGATGGTTTGGGAGCGTTGATTCATTCGAGTAAAGGAGCCAAGTATTTTATCGGTAAGGTCACTATATATAAGGAGTATCCCGTGCTTTGCCGGGAGTTGATCTATGAATTCCTAAACAAACATTTTTCGGACAAAGATGGTTTGATCAAACCTATCACTCCTGTTTCTGTTGATGCTAAGTCGAAAAGAATAGCGAAGAAAATACTTGTAGAAGATGAACCAACCCCCGATTATAAGCTGCTCAACAAAGCCATACGGGAAAAAGGTGAAAATATTCCTGCTATGTTCAATGCATATATCGGTCTGACCGATACAATGCGTTTTTTCGGATCCATCAAAGATGATGATTTTGGCTCTGTGTATGAGAGTGGAATTATGGTCGTGATGGATGACTTGCTTGAAACCAAAAAACAACGCTACATTCAACCTTACGTCGAATATTTACGAAAAATGATGGACGAAAGAAGAGCTGCCCGCACAGCTGCCCGCGAAGCCAAAGAAAAACAACGCACAGCAGGAGACAAAAAGCCGATTTGGAAGAGGAGAAAATGATGATGAACAAAGAACGAGGAAGAACAAAGAACAAAGACAAAAGAACAAAGACAAAAGAACAAAGACAAAACGACAAAGACAAAAGAGCAAAGACAAAAGAACAAAGACAAAAGAACAAAGACAAATTAACTAAGAACGAAAAACGATGAACTACTAACTACCAGCTACTAACTACCAACTACTAACTACCAACTACTAAAAATAACCTCTTTAACTTTCCCGTATTCATCAAAAAAAATCCCTCAAAAAAATCAACATTTTTTCAAGGGAATTTTCAGTGCGGCTGAAGGGACTCGAACCCCCACGGATTGCTCCACTAGATCCTAAGTCTAGCGCGGCTACCAATTACGCCACAGCCGCAAAATGGTTTTATAAGCGGGTGCAAAGATAAATAAATTTTTTGTAACTTTGTCGCTTAATTTTTTTTAAAACCATTTGTAAGGTTCATTTTATGGTAAAAATAACTTTCCCCGATAGTTCGGTACGCGAATATAAATCAGGCATTACCGGACTTCAGCTGGCTGAAAGTATCAGCCCGAGATTAGCACAAGACGTGCTTTCTATTTCTGTCAATAACGAAACCTGGGATCTGTCCCGACCCATCACATCCGATGCATCCATTAAATTATACAAATGGGATGATGAAGAAGGTAAACATGCTTTCTGGCATTCTTCGGCACACTTGATGGCTGAAGCTTTGCAGGAGTTGTATCCGGGTATCAAATTCGGTATTGGTCCGGCAATCGAAAACGGGTTTTATTATGATGTTGATCCGGGTTCGGCTGTCATCAAGGAATCAGATCTGCCTGTTATTGAGCAAAAGATGGTAGAACTGGCTGCACGTAACGAAGCTATTTTGCGCAGAGATGTCACCAAGGCTGATGCTTTGAAGAAATTTCAGGATAAAGGTGATGAATATAAGGTAGAACTGATCAATGAATTGGAAGATGGTACCATTACTCTATATACTCAGGGCAGTTTTACTGATTTGTGCCGTGGTCCGCATTTGCCGGATACTAGTCCAATCAAAGCTATTAAGCTGTTGAGTGTTGCCGGTGCATATTGGCGTGGAGATGAGAAGCGTAAAATGTTGACGCGTATTTATGGCATTACCTTCCCCAAAAAGAAAATGCTGGATGAGTACCTGGTGCTTTTGGAAGAAGCCAAAAAACGCGATCACCGTAAGATAGGCAGGGAGTTAGAACTATTTGCTTTTTCTGAAACCGTAGGAAAGGGCTTGCCTTTGTGGTTACCTCGCGGAACGGCTCTGCGTTTGCGTTTGGAGGATTTTTTGAAAAAAATTCAACGTAAATTTGAATACGAACAGGTGATGACTCCTCATATCGGGAACAAAGAATTGTATGTAACTTCCGGGCACTATGCCAAGTACGGTCAGGACTCTTTTCAACCCATTCATACGCCGGAAGAAAATGAGGAATATCTGCTGAAGCCGATGAATTGCCCGCACCATTGTGAAATATACAAAGTAAAGCCACGCTCTTACAGGGACTTGCCTTTACGCATGGCAGAATTCGGGACGGTGTATCGCTACGAACAGAGTGGTGAGCTGCACGGTTTAACCCGCGTTCGCTCCTTTACACAGGACGATGCGCATATTTTCTGTACCCCTGACCAGTTGAAGAGTGAATTCCTCAAGGTGGTAGATATTATTTACATCATTTTTAATGCATTGGATTTCAAAAATTTTGAAGTACAGATTTCTTTGCGTGATCCCGACAATAAAGATAAATATATAGGCTCTGAAGAAAATTGGCAGAAAGCTGAACAGGCCATTATGGAGGCTTGTGAAGAAAAAGGATTGAAAGCCCGCGTGGAACTTGGTGAAGCTGCTTTCTACGGTCCCAAGCTTGATTTTATGGTGAAAGATGCCATCGGTCGGCGTTGGCAGTTGGGTACCATACAGGTAGATTATAATTTGCCCGAACGCTTTGAGCTGGAATATACGGGCGAAGATAACCAAAAACACAGACCGGTGATGATCCATCGGGCACCTTTTGGCTCTATGGAGCGCTTTGTGGCTGTGTTGATTGAACATACTGCCGGAAGATTTCCCTTGTGGCTCACACCCGACCAGGTAGTGGTATTGCCCATCAGCGAAAAATTCAATGATTATGCCTATGCCATCGCCAAAGAGTTGAATAATCAGGAGATACGCGTGCAGGTCGATGACAGAAACGAAAAAATCGGACGGAAAATCCGTGATAATGAATTAAAGCGCATTCCCTATATGTTGATAGTAGGGGAAAAGGAGGCTGAAAATAATCAGGTTTCTGTTCGCCGGCAAGGTGAAGGTGATAAAGGCAGCATGTCGGTGACCGACTTTGCCAACATGATCAATGAGGAGGTAGACAAGATGATGAATCAATACACCTGATCATAGGTCAACTTTATAAACTCTCAACTTATATCATTCACGGTTTTATATGCATACCCGACAAGAACAATTGGAGCAGTTTGACAGATTATTGACCATCATGAAAGAACTGCGACAGCACTGTCCATGGGACAGGGAGCAAACTTTTGAAAGCTTGCGTACCTTGACCATTGAGGAGACTTATGAATTGGCAGATGCTATTCTGAAGGATGACAAACAGGAAATCACCAAAGAATTGGGTGATTTGCTGTTGCATGTCGTTTTTTACGCTGAAATAGGCAGGGAAACGGGTGATTTTGATATTTATGACGTGATGTACAAGCTATCAGAAAAGTTGATATACAGACATCCTCATATCTATGCAGCGGTTGATGCTGACGATTCTACCAAGGTAATGCAGAATTGGGAGGATTTAAAGCTGAAGGAAAAAGGCGGTAATAAGTCGGTGCTCTCCGGCGTTCCCATGTCATTGCCAGCCCTGATTAAAGCACATCGCATTCAGGATAAAGCTCGCAGCGTTGGTTTCGATTGGGATGAGAAGGAGCAGGTATGGGATAAGGTAAATGAGGAATTTGAAGAATTGCAAGCTGAAATAGGCAAGATGGATGCGGATAAGATGGAGGATGAATTTGGAGATTTGCTTTTCAGCATCATCAATGCCGGTCGCTTGTATGGCATCAATCCCGAAAACGCCCTGGAAAGAACCAATCGCAAATTTATCGAACGCTTCAACTACATGGAGTCACAAACCATCGCTAAGGGATTGGATTTGAAGAAAATGAATCTGGAAGAACTGGAGAGGTATTGGCAGGAAGCGAAGAACCACAAACGATGAAGAACAAAGAGCAAAGAATAAAGACAAAAGAATAAAGACAAAAGAATAAAGACGATGAACGGGGAACTAAGAACGAAGAGCTAAAAGCTAAAAACTGAACTCGCGACCTCGGAACACGGAACACGAACCTCGTAACTTCCCTAACTTCCCTAACTTCCCTAACTTCTTTAACTTCTATAACTTCCTAACTACCAACTACTAACTACTAACTACCAAAAATAACTTCTATAAAACAAAATAACAATGAAACAACTAATAACCATTATGACAGGCATTTTACTGTTAACTTCTTGTGGCAAGCAGCAGGCTGATCAGGAGTTTGTATATTCAGTGGATAAATTTGCTGATATTGAGATTTTAAGGTATAAAGTGAATCATTTTGAAGATTTGTCTTTGAATCAAAAGTTGCTGATTTTTTATTTGTCTGAGGCGGCCATAGAAGGACGTGATATTCTTTACGATCAGCATCATAAGCATAATTCAACCATCCGCAGGATGCTGGAAGCCGTGTATCAGCATTATGACGGTGATAGAAATGCAGAAGAATTTAGATCTTTGGAAACTTATCTGAAACAAGTTTGGATGGGCAGCGGCATCCATCATCATTATTCTGAAGAAAAGTTTAAACCCGGATTTTCTGAGGAGTTTTTAAGTCAACTGATTGATAGTGTGGATGTTTCATTATTGCCTTTGTGGGATAGCGAAGATGTGGAAACTTTCAAAGCCCGTATCTTCCCGGTTATCTTTGACGCAACTTTGTATCCCAAGCGGATGAATCAGGAGGCGGATGTGGATTTGATACTCACCTCAGCCAATAATTTTTACGAAGGCGTTACCCAATCTGAAGTTGAGGCATTTTATGCTAAGATGAAAAAATGGAATGATCCCAAACCGGTTCCTTATGGTCTGAACAGCAAGGTGGTGAAAGACGGCTGGCGGGTTGTCGAAAAGACCTATAAATTAGATGGCATGTATGGTGCAGCTATTGAGCGCATCGTTTATTGGTTGGAAAAAGCTGCTTCTGTGGCTGAAAACGAGCAACAGAAGGCTGTCATCAATTCTTTGATTGCCTTTTATCAAACCGGGGATTTAAAACAATACGATGAGTATTCAATTTTGTGGGTACAGGACCTGGAATCTCAGGTTGACTTTGTAAATGGTTTTACTGAAACTTATACCGACCCGTTGGGAATGAAGGCCACATGGGAGTCCATCGTGAATTTTAAAGACCTGGATGCCACCAGGCGAACTGAAATTATCAGTAGTAACGCACAGTGGTTTGAAGATCATTCTCCCATTGATGAGCAATTTAAGAAAGAAGAAGTGAAAGGTGTGAGTGCCAAAGTGATCACGGCAGCTATGTTGGGTGGCGATTGTTATCCCGCTACGCCCATCGGTATCAACCTTCCCAATTCTGATTGGATACGAAAAGACTATGGCTCTAAGTCAGTTACCATAGAAAATATAACGGATGCATATAATAAAGCTTCTGCAGGCAGTGGTTTTAATGAAGAATTTATGTGGAGTGAAGAAGAAATCGAACGTGCAAAGGAATACGGATCACTGACCGGTAATCTGCATACCGACTTGCATGAATGTTTGGGACATGGTTCGGGCAAATTGTTACCGGGTGTGAGTCCTGATGCCCTGAGAGCTTACGGTTCTCCCATAGAGGAAGCACGCGCCGATTTGTTTGCCCTGTATTATATAGCGGATGATAAAATGGTTGAGTTGGGTTTATTGCCTGATGAAGAAGCTTATAAAGCTACTTATTATCAATACATTATGAATGGTTTGATGACGCAATTGACGCGCATCCAGCCAGGAAAGAATATTGAGCAGGCACACATGCGCAATCGTCAGCTGATTGCTTCCTGGGCTTATGAACATGGCTTGGAAGATAAGGTGATTGAATTGAAAAAACGCAATGATAAAACATTTGTCGTTATCAATGACTATGAGGAATTGCGTGAGTTGTTTGGTGAACTTTTAAATGATATTCAGGAGATTAAATCCACCGGTGATTTTGAAAAAGCTCAATATTTGGTTGAAACCTATGCGGTGCAGGTAAATCAGGATATCCATAAAGAAGTTTTAGCGAGGTATAAAGAGTTGAACATCGCTCCTTATCGTGGATTTGTCAATCCGGTATATACCCTGGTTAAAGACAGTTCAGGAGAAATAATAGATGTGGACATAAGCTACAAGGAAAACTATGTGGATCAGAATCTGAGGTATTCAAGGGATTATTCTGTCCTGCCAGCTTACAATTAAATGCAACACATCATCAGGTAAACCCTGATCGGTGAGAATCACCAAATCAGATTTCGGTATCTTTTCAGTATCCGGAATCTGATTTTTTATACGTGCCAATACCTGCTCCCTGGTGCTTCCATCTCTTTCCATTACACGCTGAATCCTGATTTCTTCGGATACGGTCAGCAATATGACTTTATCTACCAGCTTATCGAAGTTAGCTTCAAACAGAATGGCGCTTTCAATAAAAATCAATTTATTGGGTTTAAATTGCCGGGTCCATTGTAAAAATTCAGCTTTAACAACGGGGTGAACGATGTCCGTCAATTTTTTTAATAACTCCGGATTTTGGAAAACCAATGTGGCAACAGCCGGTCTGTTGAGTTGACCATCCACATAAATATCATCGCCAAAAAGGGCTTTGGTCTGAGAAATGATCTCAGGATGTTCATTTTGCAACCTGCGGGCTTCCAGGTCGCTGTCATACACCGGGAATCCGTGTGCCTTCAGTAAGTTGGAAAGGGTTGATTTTCCACTGGCTATGCCTCCTGTAATGCCGATGATCATGGGTTTCAAAATAAGTCTATAAATCTTTTAATAAAATAGCTTCAGGAGCCGGAGCATTTTTGACCATTTCAAGGTGTTTCTTCCAGAACCTGTCCAATTCAGGGTGTTTGTTTGCCAGGAACAATTCAGAGCCATAACTTTCAAATTTATTCACGAACAAATCCACGGTCAACTGATTGATATCCATGGCAGGCTGATAAGATTTGGTTTTCAGCTCATCATCCCTGATTTCAGTAATGATACCATTGGCTGTTAATTCGCTCAACAACTGATTCACCAATCGGATGGGTAGTTTGTAGGTAGCTGCTATCCGATCGTTGCGCAGGGGTGATTGTTTGTTTTCAAAGCGTTTGACAATGACATAGGTCAGGAATAAGCTGAGAAATTTTTTGTATCGAATGCTGATGGAGTTGCTTTCTCCCTCGTATTCGTAATTCTGAAGGTTTTGGAAAGCGTATGATATTTCGGCACCGAACAATACAATTAAACATGAAATTTGCAACCATAGCAATAGCAACGGAATGGCAGCAAAACTACCGTAAACCATGTTGTAGCGGGAAAGATATCCTTGACCTTCAATATACAGCATTTGAAAGAATTGAAAAGCCGTCCCCGCTATCACTCCGGCAACGATGCCACTGGTGATCTTTACACGGGTATTGGGTATTATAATGTACACTAATGTAAAGACAATCCAGCTAATTAGGTAGGGCATGAATTTAACGCCGAATTGCAGAAAGGGAGACAAGATATTTGTCAATTGCAGATAATTCAATATCTTATTCAAGAAGATGCTCAAACCGCTGATTAGCACTACCATGACCGGGACCAGGAAAAGTGCCGAAAAATAGGTTGAAAATTGACGCACAAAAGATCGTGATTTATTCACTTGCCAAATGCTGTTAAAGGCTTTTTCCGATTGCTTGAAAAAATTCATCACAGATATCAGCAGTATGGCTATTCCTATTCCGATGAATAATCCGCCTTGTGCGGTTTCCAAATATTTTTCCACAAACTCCATGATAAAAGGGATGAGTTCGCTTTGAGCGATCAGTACTCTATGTAACCAATTTTCTATGATGTTTTCTACACCAAATCCTTTACCTATTGCGATAAACAAAGAAATCAGCGGGACGATGGCAAACATGATGGAGTAGGTGAGTGCTGATGCTCTGACGACCAGTTTGTCTTGTGAAAAACCACGAAAAGAGATCACAATAACTTTTACAAATCGATAAAGGAATCGTCTGCCACGCGACAACTCATTGTCTGCAATACGCCATATGTCACGTGTGATAAAACGGTAAATTTTCTTGAAAAATATAGCTATTTTGCCCATACAAACTCAATTAAAAATCCAGTAACGCTAATTCCTTTCCTATAAGACATTCAATACTTGTTCTTTGATCTGTTCCAAATCATCTTTCATCAATACTACAATTTTCTGCATTTCACTGTGGTTGGATTTAGAACCTAAGGTATTGATTTCCCTGCCTATCTCCTGGGTGATGAAACCCAGTTTTTTCCCGGGAGCATGTTCTTTTTCCATGGTTTCCAGAAAATAGTCCAAATGTGTTTGCAGCCTGACTTTTTCTTCATTTACATCCAATCTTTCAATATAGAACATAAGTTCCTGCTCCAATCTGTTTTGGTCATAGTCGAATTTATCCGATAAATTTTGCAGTCCTTCTATGAACCTTGCCCGGATCTTTTCAACTCTCTCTGCTTCATATCGCTCGATTTCTTTTAGTAACTTACTGATACTGGTTATTTTGGACCGGAATACCTGCTCCAAAGATTTACCTTCTTGTTGTCTGAAAGCTTTCAGTTGTTCAATGGCCTCAGCAATGATTTTGGTCACTTCAATCCATTCATTTTCATCCAATTCAACAATTTCAGACTTCATTACATCCGGCATACGTAAAATAATTTCCAGACAATTCTCCGGCATGGCAATATCCGTGTTGCCGGAAATTTCCCGTATTTGTTCATAATACGATTCAACCATCGATTGATTGATGCGGCTGTTGGTGTCTTTGTCGAAAGACTCATAATACAGGGAAAAATCAATCTTACCACGCTCCAGTTCCTGGATTAACAAGTTTCTGATTTCTATATCCTTCTCTCTGTATAAGCCCGCCATGCGAGTGGATACATCCGCTTGTTTACTGTTCAAAGACTTAATTTCAGCAACTATTTTTTTTTCATTGTAAATTCCGGATGCTTTGCCGTATCCGGTCATGGATTGGATCATAATTGATGTTTTTATATTTCCCACAAAAGTAGGTATTATTTTACTAGTTTGATGGAAATCTTTGAAAATTCGGGATTTTTCGATTTAAAAATAAAGTTTTATCAGTAAATTTTCCTCAATGAGTAGGTGTGAAAAATAGTACCTTTTTCTTTTGATTTATAACTAATTTTGATGTTTATATAATAAATTGTAACAAAAAATGTTTGAAAAGTTTTATTTATTCATTTCTATGTATTATCTTTGCCCCGTTTCTTATTAAAAACCAATTTTAAAATTAAATGAATCATGGGAAAGATCAAAAAATTTTTACTGACCGAAAGAGATATACCCAAAAAATGGTATAATGTTATGGCCGATATGCCGAATAAGCCTATGCCCATTTTGCATCCCGGCACCAAAAAACCCATTCAGGCAGAAGATTTATATCCTTTATTTGCCAAAGAGTTAGTACATCAGGAAATCAATGACAAAGACGTTTGGATTGACATTCCGGAAGAGGTGTTGGAAAAATATAAGATCTATCGTCCGGCCCCATTGGTTCGCGCATATGGTTTGGAAAAGGCCCTGGATACACC
>MTKW01015845.1_pt1 | contig 57076 bp, 58 predicted proteins | sample 1042761 | NCBI WGS metagenome assembly MTKW01 (sample SAMN06205366, study PRJNA360243) | anaerobic digester metagenome | biome: Wastewater treatment plant; feature: Anaerobic digester sludge; material: sludge; isolation source: anaerobic digester fed with sludge from wastewater treatment plant ... | reverse complement strand
TCTTCTTTCACCTCACAAATTAGCACTCACCTTGGGCAATTCTTGACATCAATACCACCGTCTCAACATGGCTCGATTGCTCCAGATTGATGTCAAGTGTGTAGCCAAATTCGCGTTCGTTCGCGGGAATTTATCAAAGAGTGTTTTTGCCGTAAAACACACCGATTTTTACCCCTGTACGTTCTCGGAAACAGGTCAAAGGCCTTGCTCCTACCTATAATATGCAAACGCACAGATTTTCCGACCGCTTCAAGACTTCGCTCTGAGGGAACAAGTCTGAAATCCCATCGCCTCGACCTTTATAATGGGATAGTTCCCAGCAATGCTAATATTCCAGATCCTATAAGAGAACCGCCAGCGCCTATCGCCAGATCCTTTAACACCTTTAGTGATTTTTTTATTAGGCCTTCATCTTCTTTTTTATCCAAAGCATCAAGTGTGTTCTGGATAATACTTTTTACATTTTCTGTATTGTCTCCAAATGTCTGTTGAAACTGAGGAAATTCAAAGTATGTACTTATTTCCTTTAACACCTCTGACGCTTTTTCATAATTAAAGGTCTGTTTGTTGTCCATTTTTTGCTGGGCTCCAGCTGAATTCTGCTGAATCTGAATTCCATTTGCATTGTCTCCGATAACAATAGTAGCACCCTTTTCCCCAGCTTCTTTTAAGGCAGCAACAAGTTCATTGTGCCGCCTAAGTTCTTCTGCTTCCTTTTCCTCTCTGGCTTTCTGAACAGCTCTTAATGATTCCTCTTGACTTCTTTGAATACTACTAATCATATTGTTTGTGTAATCAAAATTTGGCTGAGGCAACTTTATCTTGCTAAAATCTATATCTGACATGTTATCATCTCCCAAACTCAAAGTTTATTCATCAGCCTGTTTGCTGTATGACTGCTCGATCAATTCCATGACGTCGTCAATCTCAGACGTATGTTCAAAGAATACCTCAACATCGCCATTACCCCATCTGCCAAGACCGGTGATGTCCTTGCACAACCCCTTTGGATCGTGAATCTCTGAAAACTTCATATTCAAAGATATACGAAGGCGCTGTTTCTGAACCACTATATCAACGAAATTGGTATCCAACTTGTAGGCAATATACAGCTTCTTAAATTCACGTTTCACATCCGGTGACAGATTACAAATTCGTCTGTCGAGCATATCAAAAAGCGTCCGTGTAAATGCATTGATATCATAAGAGTCAATCGTGTATTTCTGGGCAGGCTTTTCCTCTACCTGATATGGCGCAAGTTCAGCTGCAGTAATCTCAGGATAAGTCCAAATCTGTTCTGCCTTTTCGGCCAGCAACTTTGCACGTTCTTTTATGTGCTGTTCATTCCACTCTGTCAGCTTTACCAGATAGGCATTAAGGCGCAGAGCGCTTTCTTTGAATCCACCCTCCATATCCATTTTTACCATAAATGGATTATCGCTCATTTCCGAGTTATAAGCTGTTAGTGTCAGGTTTCCTATTGTATGCAGGTAGGTCTTCTGAACCTCTTTCCAATTTGCGCCAAGCATAGTCTTCCACTCGTCACGTGGATTGCTGTTCTGTGGCATAATGTGTTCAATCGTATAATTCTCGATAATGATTGGAGCTTTGTTCCCGAAGTTTTCAAGGTGGCTGAGAATGAAGTTTCTGGAACGCATATTGTAAATGTCACGGGACACAAATGCCTTCTCAAATTTCTCATCATCCGGGAACTCTTTATAGTCATCGCGCAGCACGAAGAAGGCCTTAATAGAATTCATATAATCATCAGCCTTGATTTCATTACGCAACGTCGCAAATGTCTTATTAAGCGAATTCGTCGGAATGTCGCAGATGCTTCTACGAAATACATAGCTGATGCACATTTTGATAATCTCAATAAGATCATCTTCCGTAATAACACCCTCTGTGCAATCGTTATGCACTTTGAGCAAGAACGGGAATGCTACTTCCATGCGAAGATCGCCTATATCTGAGTACAAAGATTTTAAGACAGCCTTATCACTCCTGCGGAATACCATGTTTGTATAGTAGGTAGCATAGGTCAGCAGATCGGCACAAAGTTCCCGAATCGTGCTGAATTCGCAATTCAAATGATACGCTTTGAATCCCTCATAAACCCGGTCGATCTTCGGGATGCGCGTAGTCTTCATTGTCAGATAATCACGGAAAAATCTATCCATAACAGAGTCCTGCTTCTCATAATCAAAGAGCAGCTCCATTGGCCTCCACATGTGCTCATATACATATCGCTGTTCTGACGGTTCAAGTCCCATAAGCACATAGTTTCGGATTAAGTCAGACTCAGACAGCTCTTTACCTGTGGAGTTCAAGCTCTCAAAAATTGCCTGTGCATCATCCACATTTCGGTCAAGAGTAATATTAACAATCTGAAGCTTACCGATAGCCTCATAGACATCTTTCGGCTGCAATTCCATATCAGCTATTTTACCGGCAAAAAAGCTATAGTTCGACAGGATGCGTGACAGGCCGGGATCACTGATCGGCTTCTTCTCAACGAGGCTAATCAGCAGGTCGCGGTCAGTTTCTGTAAGAAGCAGTTTGTACCTCTCGTCACCATCCTCATATTCATTCTTCAGAAGCATATTATCAATGCGACGAGCATTAATGGTGCCATCTTCCGGATGTTCTTCCGCATAGTCGCGGAGGGCAATCAGCAGCAAGCTCAGCGTGGTTAAACGCTGCTGCCCATCGATTATCATATATTTCTGAACACCGGTCGGCATCGCCTGCTCCGCAATATTTACGATTGAGCCAACAAAGTGACCGACCTTGTCCTTTTTCTGCATCTCAACGATATCATTCCAAAGACGACTGCATTGTTCCGTTTCCCAACTATAGTATCTCTGATATACAGGAATGAGAAACTGCTTATTTCCATTTAAGATGGCGTAGATATTACCTTTTGTCGCGTCCATTTGGTTAGTCCTCCTTTTTTGTTCCGTATGGCGCAGGTTCTTCCGCTACCATCTGTAAATCCTGTGATTTTTTACTGAAAGCCTCAGCATAATTAATCACACGATGCTCCATATCATTATTGTCTGTCCAAAGCTCACACTGAAGCATTACTGTGGCAACCGCATCATCCATGCCCTCCGGCGGGTATTTATGTTTCTTCAGAAGTCTCTTAATCATCATGCGCATCTTGGCACGCGCTGAATCACGCTTTTGCCAATCGATAGATCGATTCTTTCGAAGCGCCTCTGTAAGCTCTTTTGTTATAGCAATCAGCTCATCATTTTCATAGAAGTCTTTAATCGCCTGCGGCTTAGTAAGGGCATCATAGAATGCCAACTCATCTTCAGAGAGACCAAGCTCATCTCCTGCATCGTGAGCCTCTCGGATTTGCTGTGCCATTTTCAGGAGTTCTTCGATGACTTCCTCATTGGTAAGCATTCCGTTCAGATACCGGTTCATAACGCCCTGTATTATTTCACTGAACTTTTCGGATTTGACCACATTTGTTCGTCTGTAGATCTGTATCTGCTCAGCGATCAGCTTTTTCAAAAGTTCAACAGCAAGGTTTTTCTCCTTCATCTTTGAGATTTCCTCAAGGAATTTAGGATCAAACAGGGAGAATTCTTCTTTAACATCAGAGAACAAATTGATAACACCATCACTCTTGATGCTTGATTTCAGAAGCTCATTGATACGGGCGTTCATTTCCGGCAAAGATATCTTCTTACCCTCGCCCTGATTCATTAAGCGCATAACAAGCACGCGGACAGATTCAAAGAATGCCGCCTCGACACGTAGGTCGCGCTCTACCAGCGATGAGCATAGAGACAAAGCCTGACGCAACAACAGTGCCTCTTTGATGAAGTCTTCGCGTTCTCTTTCCTTGTCAGTGCCTACAATGAAGTTAACCGCACCGGTGATAGCCTTCGAGCGTTCAAGATCGGTGCCGTTCGTAAACTTGGAATAGTCATATCCGTGGAATAGATCACGGCAAATGGAAAGCTTCTCAAGAAACTTCGGATACGCAACTTTGGCGATATCGGTATCACCATAGTTCTTTTTATCGCGTGCTGTGTAGTCATTCATGGCCTGCTTCAATGCTGACGCAATGCCAACATAGTCAACGATCAAGCCGCCTTCTTTATCCTGAAAGACACGATTGACGCGGGCAATGGCCTGCATCAGGTTATAGCCCTGCATCGGCTTATAGACATACATCGTTGCAAGAGAAGGAACGTCAAATCCGGTCAGCCACATATCAACAACTATGGCGATCTTCATTTCGCTATTATTGTCTTTGAATTCCTTGGCGAGCTCATCCCTGCGGCGCTTATTTCCAATAACAGCACGCCACTCTTCTGGATCTTTATTGCTCTCGGTCATTACAACCTTAACCTTTTCTTTCCAGCTTGGGCGCAGTTCAAGAATACGGTTATAAATCTTCATAGCGATTGCACGGGAATACGCGACAACCATAGCTTTTCCTGTCAGGAGATCGGCTCGGTAATTTTCATAGTGATCAAGAATATCATTAACCAGTGAATCTATGGTAGCGTCATTTCCGAGAACAGCCTCCATCTGACCAAGCTCTTTCTTGCTCTTTTCAACCACTTCAGGATCAGCATTATTTGCCATAATGTCATATTCCTGATCGATCAGATGAAGCGTAGCCTCATCGAATTTCAGCTTAATAACACGGCTTTCGTAATAGACCGGTCTTGTAGCGCCGTCCTCTACGGCCTGTGTCATGTCATAAATATCGATATAGTCGCCGAAAACTTCACGGGTATTTCTATCTTTTGCAGCTATAGGTGTTCCGGTAAATCCAATATATGTAGCGTTTGGAAGGCTGTCACGTATGATACGTGCCGTTCCGACCTTTATCTCGCCGGTCTTGGCATCAACTCTTTCCTTCAATCCATACTGGCTACGATGCGCCTCATCAGCCATAACGATGATGTTGCGGCGCTCTGAAAGCGGCTCTGATGATTCTTCAAACTTCTGCATCGTCGTAAAAATGATGCCGTTTGCCTGCCTACCGTCCAGCCAGTCCTTCAATCCTATATCATTCTTACCGGAAGTCTCTGTCAATTTCCTGCAGGTAGCATGCACCGGTTCCTGACGCAGAAAATCTTTGCACTTAGCAAACTGTCCGTAAAGCTGATCATCAAGATCGTTACGGTCTGTAATTACTACGATAGTTGGGCTATCCAGTGCTTCCTGCAGAAGATGCGCATAAAAAACCATAGACAGAGATTTCCCGCTGCCCTGTGTGTGCCAGAATACGCCACCTTTACCATCAGTTACAGTCGCGTTCTTTGTAGATTCGATAGCCTTTCGGACTGCAAAATACTGGTGATAGCCAGCCAAAATCTTAAACTTCTTCAATCCCTCATTGGAGAAGCAGATGAAGTTTTTGATGATATCCAACAGGCGCTCTTTTTCAAACATTCCCTCAAAGAATGTATCAAACTGAGCGTATTGCGTATTTTCATAGCTGCCATCTTTTGTTTTCCATTCCATGAAGCGATCCTCGCCGGAAGTGATGGTTCCGGCCTTGCTGGTCAGATGATCGCTGATGACGCAAATGCAATTATAGATAAACATCGACGGGATTTCCTGCATGTAGTTTCTGATCTGCAGATAACCCTCGGAAGCATCTGTTTCCTCACGGGATGGCGACTTCAGCTCAATAAGCACAACCGGCAGACCATTCAGGAACAGAAGCACATCCGGACGCTTATTGCTGTTTTCAATGAAAGTCCATTGGTTTGCTACAACAAAGGAGTTATTATCAGGATTTTTGTAGTCGACAATATAGACGAGACCGGAGCGCTCCTCGCCTTTAACGAAGTACCGAACTTCGATTCCATGCTGAAGATAATCCATAAAGAGTTCATTCTTCTGGACAAGTTCAGCATTTTCAAAATTCTTCAATTTGAATAGCGCATCAGCAATAGCATCCTCCGGCATTTTCGGGTTCAGCCTGTGCAGCGCTGATACCAACTCCTCTTCATATAGAGGGCTACGGAAGTCACGCTCCAAATCCGGCGCATAGGCATATCTGTATCCCATGTTCTGGAATAATTCGATTATCGAATTCTCATAGTCTGCTTCGGTATAAAATCCTGACATGAGTCTCACTCCTTCGTTTATTTCTTACATTATCCTCTTCTTAGAGGTGCTTTTCATTCATCTTTGCTCCGTTTCAAACAAGAATTTAGAAGCACAAGCTCAATCGATCTTCAAATCATGGTTCATCGATGCACCTGAATCTTCTTCTTGGGAAACAGGCACTTTTAGCGACATTATTGATACCATGATTGCCGGTGACTGGGGAAAGGATTCTCCAATCGGTAACAATACTGAGATGGTTTATTGCATTCGTGGTGCTGACATCCCCGATGTCAAAAATGGCAATAAAGGCAAAATGCCTACTCGATTTATTTTGCCAAAGAACTATGTTGCAAAGCATCTCGTCGCTGGCGATGTTGTTGTAGAAATTTCCGGAGGAAGTCCCACACAATCAACAGGAAGGATTGCATCAATTTCTCAGTCACTCCTTGATCGTTACGACAAGGGTATGGTTTGCACAAATTTCTGTAAAGCAATGAAACCTAAGTCAGGCTATAGCATGTTTGTGTACTACTATTGGCAGTATCTGTATGACAAAAATGTCTTTTTCCTGTATGAAAACGGGACAACAGGTATTAAAAATCTTGATATCTCCGGTTTCATAGAGACAGAACCTATCATATTACCGCCGGTAGAGCTTGTAGAAGAATTTGATGCATTTTGTCATTCGGTTTTTGATGTCATATTTGCAAATGGACTCCAGAATGAAAAGCTTGCAAATATGCGAGATGCTCTACTACCAAAGCTCATGTCCGGTGAAATTGATGTCTCCGACCTTGACCTTTAAGCCGCTAAATTCTTGTTTACCTCCTCATTATGGCTTATTTTTTCATCTAAGCTCCCTAATAACTCGGCGCATTTCAACTGCACCTTTTTATCAGGCATTCTTATTTCCTGCTTTCCTAAAGTCTTTACAGACAATCCCGGTTGTGCAGATTGACCTGAAAGACGCCCCAAGTTCATGGTGGCCAAGAGATACGCCAAATATCTTGTGCAGTTGTCCTCATTTGCACAAACAACAACTGCATGTTCGGTCATATATGCTTCACCTCTGAAGTATCGAACATTTCCGCAATATGCTCCCTGTCGTCCTACAATAGCGCACTCGCCCTTAAAATTTGAAGTATCAGTATATCCTCTAATTCCATTCCCTCCATATACAGGGTAAACACCACTTTCAGATATCAATTTTGCAGAAATGCCCTTCCCGCTACTTAAACGAGAACATACACTTTCAAGGGAGCATTCTCTCCATTCAGCCATATTTTCACCATCCTAACCTATGTATTTTCTGTGTGCCAATTTTACATTGCTTTGCTTTACCATCGCATATTGCAGTGTCGTATCTATTCGCTTATGGCCAAGCAGCTGCTGCAGCTGCTCAATCGGCATACCTTTGTCAATTGCCATCGTAGCAAGTGTGCGACGAAACTTATGCGGATGCACTTTCTCTATATCCAGCCTTTTTCCAAGTTCCCGAAGCCTACGCTCAATACCACCAATCTTCAGTCTCTCATGCGGAGCCCGGAGCGATACGAACAGTGCCGGATTATCATCGGTGCGTTCTTGCAGGTAATTCTGCAAATGAATCTTAGTCCGTGCGTCAAAGTACACCATCCGTTCTTTGCTGCCTTTACCGAACACGACACACTCCCGCTCCTCAAAGTTGATGTCATCCTTGTTAAGCAGAACCAGCTCTCCGACACGCATTCCTGTTGAGGCAAGCATATCTATCAGTGCCAAATCTCTTGGCTCCTCGCAATTGTCGCGCATTTTCTCCAAGGCCTCATCGGTATATGTCTCCTTGATGGTCAAGGCTGCCTTCACCTTATGGATACGGCGTGCCGGGCTCTTTAGGATATAATCTTCATCCTCCAGCCAAGAGAAGAAGCTCGACAGGATTCTTCTGATATTGTCCACCGTGACCTTGCTGCAGTTTTTCTCCCGCTGATATTCTGTCAGGTATGTACGCAGGTCATCCGTTTCCATCTCTCGGACATTCTTTTTAACCTTTGCTGTCATCGTTTCTATCGTAGTCCGATAATAAGTCAACGACTTTTCAGAACATCCCTCGATCCGCTTTGCCGCGAGAAAATTACCCAAAAGCTGTTCATTTGTTAGCGTCGCATTTACTTCTTCCTCCGTCTCGCTTACTTGCTTATGGAACAATGCGTGTTCCAGCACTTCTTGCAGTCTTTCCAACTGCACATTGTTGAGGCAGCCGAGCATGCCCTGCATAACCTCGTTGATTACTTTCTGTTTCATAGTCTGTTCTCCTTTACTATCGTAGAGAAAGACTACGGAGTGGCAATCCCTCTTTTTAACTCTTGCCACTCGCAAGAGTTATGGTTGTATGTTAAACAAGAATTTAGCAGCTTAAAAATCCAGATCGGATACGTCAAGCTCTCCGGACATTAAGCGTGGTAACATGCTATCTCGTACAGTAGCAAGCCTATCGTTTTCAGCCCGTAAATTACGGATTTCTGCAAAGAACGGCTGGATACTCTCATCAAATGCTTTTAGTTCTGCTTCTGACGGAATAACGATAGGAACCTTATTCAGATTGGCTTGACTGATCTTCGGTTGAACGGCTCCGGTAACAATGGACTGCACATTTGTTAAACTGAATAAAAGGTATAGCAGTTCGACTGTGAATCCGTTCTTACCAGTGATTATGTGGGCATGGTTATTAACCCAGAATTTACCCTCAACATACTGAAGGATTGGGAAACCTTGCCCGTCAACAACAGTACCATCCTCTCCGAGGAGCAGATAGATTCCATCGAAAAGGTACCTGTCCACATAGTCCATTACAGAGGTTGCGCCGTAGTATGGATAAATTTTATCCAACTCTGCGCGTTCACGACTTGAAAGTGGGATTCGCTTTGAATCGTGAAGCTCGATGATTTCGGACACAGTGCCGAGATGCCAATCTGAAGGCATAGAACCACCAAATGGCATTAGGTCTATAAAGCGATCTTTGTACAGTGCCCGTACTTGCTCAAGTAAATTCTTGTTTACCTCTTCATTCAAATATATCTTTTGATCGATAGTTCCTAAAAATCCAGAGATTTTCTTTTGCGTTTCTATATCTGGGATTAGGCATTCAATTCCATTAAGTATGCTTTGTGTCAAAAGCGGCTGCCCCGTTCCAATATGCCTTCTGTTAAGTTGAAGGCTTGAAAGCAAATAATACGCATAAGATATATCTGTATCATTTTTCGGCTGACCTGCAATGGCGTTATCTGAAATCCAGCATTCAAACGGCTCATAATAAACACTTCCACAATAGGCTCCAACACGTCCGACAATGATACAATCTTTATAATTGCTTTCATTGGTATATCCAAGAATACCATTTCCACCATACACGGGGATCGTCCCTGATGAATTTGGTCTCTTCTTCCCATTTTTAAACTGAATAATAGTTTCCAGTTTTTTCTTATTCCAACTCATAGGTACCCTCCCTTCATGCGTCTTGCTGAAAATTGATGATAAAATACGGACTCATACTATGTTTTGACACATTTGAAAGCGTATCCCCAGATGACACAACTATGCATTTCGACATCACATTATTCTCTGCATCAGAAATATCAGTTACACGAAACCAAGTATTAAATTTACCTGCTATATCTCTATAGTATTCTGGTATTTCCGACTTTTTCGGTGCCTCATGCTGCACCCTATCTATAAAAGCCCAGTATCTGTTACTTTTCCCGCTGTGAATTAAAAGAATGCGAGGTGCTTCATTGTCCATAATTTCTGCAATCACCTTATTAGATACAGCCGCTCCGAGCTTTCCATACCAAACATATCCGTTCTCTTTTATAAGATTTCTATGAACGGAAATTGTGCCCTCATCTGGAGCAAAATTATCTGAGAATCTTAGAGCGACCGTTTTTATTAATGGTTCTTTAGATTTCATATCCAATCGCCCCCAGCTTTCTACGAATCTCGTCCTCAAGTTCATGAGAGCGTTCAAACATGTCAGAAAGCTCTGATGTCAGTCTGGTCATTTTCTCCTCGAAAGGCTCACCATCATCTTCCTGCTCCTCGATACCAACATAGCGTCCCGGAGTCAAAACATAGTCCTGCTTTGCGATATCCTGTATCGTCGCTACAGAGCAGAAGCCTTTTTCATCCTCAAGTGTGCCATTCTGGAAGGCTTCGAATGTATTCGCAAGTTTTTGGATATCTTCCTCCGTAAAATCACGATGCTTACGGTCTACCATATGTCCCATCTTGCGGGCATCAATAAAGACTGTCTTGCCTTTCTGTTTCTTGCCCTTTGAAATGAACCAGAGCGTCGCAGGGATTGTTACACTATAGAAGAGCTGCGGAGGCATAGCGATGATGCCTTCGATAAGGTCATCCTCGATGATCTTCTTTCTGATCTCACCCTCGCCGCCACTCTGGGAAGAGAGTGCTCCATTTGCAAGAACAAGTCCGATCTTGCCATTTGGCGCAAGATGATGGATCATATGTTGAATCCATGCAAAGTTGGCATTACTTGCAGGCGGGATTCCGTATTTCCAGCGAACATCGTCCATCAGCTTATCCTGTCCCCACGGATTATAGTTGAAGGGAGGATTGGCCAGAATGAAGTCTGCCTTCAATGTCGGATGAAGGTCATTCGTAAATGTATCGGCATGGTAAGCACCAAGGTCTGCATCAAGGCCACGAATCGTAAGATTCATGATGGCCATCTTCCAAGTGTCCGGATTGGCCTCTTGACCATAAATTGAAATCGAGCCACGATTGCCAGAATGCGCCTGAATAAACTTCGCACTCTGTACAAACATACCGCCACTGCCGCAGCAGCAATCATATACACGGCAATTTGAATATGGCTTCAGGATTGAAACCAGTGTGTTTACGATGCTTGACGGCGTATAGAATTCACCACCGCCTTTGCCTTCCTTTTCGGCAAACTGAGCGATGCAGTATTCATAAGTTCTGCCGAGGACATCTCGGTTACCTTCAGTCTCTCCCATATCCATATTGGTAAAGAGGTCAACGACATCTCCGAGGACTCTCTTGTCCAGATCCGGACTGGCATAATTCTTTGGAAGCACATTCTTGAGTTTCTTGTTATCGGCTTCGATTGCACGCATAGCATCATCAATAACCGTTCCGATTTCCGGCTTATGCGCTGCTGCCGCAATCTTATCCCAACGAGCATCCTCCGGCACGAAGAATACGTTGTCCTCCAGATATGCATCCGGATCATCCTCGAACCCATCTCCCTCAGCAACAAGCTGCTGATACTTCTTATCAAAAGCCGTAGAGATATACTTCAGGAAGATAAGCCCAATGATTACATTTCTATATTCAGATGCCGGGATATGTCCCCACAGCACGCAGGCCGCATCCCAGATTTGTTTCTCAAAACCAATATTGGCAGTGTTCTTTTCAGCCATTGTGTTTACCTCACTTTTCTTTTTTTATCATTTATGCTACCAAGCCATCGGTACAATAATCAGGACTTATTCCAATTCCTCCATCATGTGCTTAAAGTGCTGTCCCTGATTCATCACCTCAAAGATGGAATAAAAAACGCTTCTGTACTGGTCACAATCGATGCTCTCATCTACAAAGTGGAGTCCATCGTTGAAAGCATCCGACCTATTGATATAAGACAGCATAGCTTGTGCCAGATGGTATTTTGTATAATCCGGAACGCCACCGGCAGCTTCATCCATGATCTGCTTCTTTATCGCTTCAAGCACTGTAGTGCTAAGAACGGTGCTTTCAAAGCCACACAATTGTAAAAAGTAGTATTCAAGGATTCTCCGGATCACGTTCATGAGCGGAATCGGTGCATCCAGCTTTTCATATTCTCGCCAGAGTGCCGCATAGGAGTTCTGAACCGGATTGAAGTTTCTATCCTTCTCAGACACCTTTGTGGCCACGATGACGCATTTTTCAACTGTAGAAATATTGTTTTTCTTGTTCACCTTAAAGAAAGACACATACCTGTAATGGCTCACTTGATTGTATGTGATCTCTCTATGGAAGAAGGCATTGTGCGTCAGGATGAATATCTGCTGGATGTACTTGCCCTTGTATTCGTGATCTTCCAGCCGGACATTATTGCTACAGACTCCCAGCATCTCACGTACCAGAGCACTCACAATGAAAAGCGCACTGGAGTCCATGCTGGACACCGGATCGTCGATGACCACGATCTTATCCTTGCCGGAGTCCGTCTCGGTCTGGCTGCCGCGCACCAAGTGGTAGAAGTACAGGAAAGCAATGAAGTTACGCTCACCCTCGCTGAGCTTTTCCGCAACCTTGCCATCCTCCCTGATGACCTCGTAAGTACCTTTGACGCCTTCCTTTTCGCGGAGCCGGAATCCTTCAAATCCAGAATCCTTCAGATGGGCATTGATGCTTTCCACCGTAGTCGCCGTGTTGATCACGCTGGCATTGAGTTTATTAATTTCAGCCGACAGAGCTTTATATTTCTCCTGCAGCTTTTTGACCTCTCCGTCCAGTCTCTTAGCCTCAGCCTCAATATCGCTCTTGCTCTTTGTATAGGCCGCCACTTTATCCTTCAGGATAAATGCGATTTTCTCCCATACCATATTGAAGCATTCAAGCTGCTTGTCCGGCTTGGTAGCTACGATGTCGTTATTCTCCTGAATCAGTTCATTGATACCCGCTACGACTGTATCAATATCAGAGAGAATGGTATCTGTATCTTTGAGCGCCACGGCCTCACCCGGTGTAGTCCGTTTCTTTGCTATCAGCTGCTCATTCTCTGTAATGACTGTCTCAAGCTGTGCCACCAGCTTCTCATATTCTGCAGTCTTTGCCTTCGGGAAAACGTCGTTTAGGTTATTCTTTAGTAGCTCAAGTAAAGCCTCCATTTTCCTTTTGTACTCTGCCTCGAAGGTTTCAAGTGCATCAAGCGCCTTCTGGTAACCTTCATCGAAAGCCTCTGCGATGTCTTCCTCGAAGGTATCCGGTAACTTTCTCTGACAGAACGGGCATTTACCTTCTTCGTGACCGACCACATAATCAGCATGACCTTGCTTCACCCATTCGGTCGCATTGAGCGCTTTCATGAACTGAGCAAACTGTGTCTCGCTCCGGCTGGTTACTTTTTCACCGAGATGACATTCACCGGACAGATCATATTCGCCTTCCAAATCACCAGTGGACTTAAATAGTGGATATTTCCGAGCCTTTGGATCATAGGCAATATCGTATAGCTTCTGAATATCCTCTTTTTTGTGTTCAATCGGCGAGTGCTTCCCGGACAACACTTCATCTGTAAATTGGAGCTTCTTTTTCTTGCCATTCTGCGTCTGGTCAAAGCTCTTTCTTATATCCTCCGTATCATCCCAGCAGGTAGTTTCGAATGCGTCGCGCAGTGGTTTCAGCTCACCACTCTTTTTGTCGCGGTCTTCAGCAGCCTGCTTGCCATCAGCTATAACGCCTTTTCTTTCCTCCGTCTTATCATCAATCTGCTTCCTTGTCTCAGCGTTTTCCTCGCTGAGCGTGAATACGCCCTTGAGATCACCGTAGTTTGCCAGATTGCGATCTATAAACTCCTGATTGTAAATGAGGATCGTGTAGTCGGCAGGATTTACACCGGTCTGCCATTTAAGGCACTCCGGGTGGTCAAACGCATATGCTACCGTGCTTTTACCAGCCCCATTTTTCCCGAAAAAGAAATTGATGTATGTAGGTTCTACTGTCTCACCATGAAAAGTGGCAGCATCTAATTTTATATTTGTTATGAGGGACTTCATCTTGTCCTGCATAGGCATTCTCCCTTCTGCCACATTTCTGCGTGCAACATTTAATCCGTGATCTTCCCATCACGTAGCCATTCATCGACTTCGGAAATTTTGAATTTATAGCGTTTGCCCGCGCGATAGAATGGCAGTTTTCCGTCTTTTATCCAGTTCCTGACGGTATCTGTACTTACGCTCAAGTGTTCAGCTATATCCTCAAGATTTACCCATTTTTCAGGCATTGCTTCATTTGTAATAATTTCGTTTTCGTTACTCATGTGCTTTCCTCCATCAATGCGAATCACCAATGGTGAATACGGGAATTTGGACTCCGCCTTCAAGCAGCTCCTGAATCAGATCGCAGCGCTTGATTGACCAGTGAGTCCGGTTCAGTTCGTTGAATTTATCATTACCTACAAGTTGAAGCTCCTCTAACAATTCGTTCAGTCTCCACTGCGGGACATCGAGTCTATAGCCGCAGTAATAAACTTTTACATAATTGTCGTAAACCTTTATATCGGGCACAAACCCGTAGATCACATTCTGGTTTTCATCAGCTTTCCCGTACTGATTATTTTCTGCCATAAAGAGCGAGGGCATGGTTTTTATCTGTTCGCGGTTTTCTTCAGTCATCGGCGCAAACTTATCCATTGTTTCCTGCGTCATACATTGATTTAGCGCCCGGTCACGCGGAACCTTGATATATGGCCTGTCAAATTCCTCTCCGGCAAGTACAAAAATGTTGTAATACTCCCGATCCACTTTCGGAGGAAGATAGATGTTTCCACCAAAATACGGCATCGACGCAGTCTGCTGCGTAATTTGCATATTGATGGTGCCGTAGTTCGGAATCATTACTGCGTCGTTTCCGCTCTGAGAATATTGCGGTTTCCCATTCGCCGGGAGATTAGCCGCAGATATTACTCTTATTTCATCACTCATTGGAGCCACCTCCATGCTTGCCCAGCGTCAGATTCATCGTTCCATAATTCGGGATGACATTACTGTTGTCTCCCGTCTGTGAAATAAACAACGGATTGTTTATGATCTGCTGCCGGGGAGGCGGCGTGCCGGTTTTAGCGTCCTCATCTCCGAAATCAAAATCGTAATCTGTCTCTGTATTATCTGAGGGCTGATCCGCATCTTCTTCTCCAAAATCGAATATCTCATCGTCCTCGGCCATGCTTGTTTCAGGCATACGAACATTTATCGTTTTTGTGATGCGCTTGCCCATATCGCCAGAATATGTTCTCGGAGCTCCGCCGTTCTCTGGACACCACCTGTCATAGGTATCTCTGCCTACGCTGTTGTCTTTCCTATAAACAACCACATAGTGCCATACGCCCAGCAGGAATGCCGGGAGGCAGACATCATCGAGACCGCCAAGTGCGGTCTTTTTTATTTTCTGACCGTTCTCTTCTATATGAAACTCCTCATCCTGCTTGATGCTGTCATCTTGCTCAATTAGGTCGATCAGCGCCTTCACGAGTCTTTCATCTTTCGTTACCTTTGTGCCTGTTTCAAGGAACAGGGCAACGAACTCTGTCATCGCACCGAGTGCGTCCTGATACTCATTCCGGACACGCTCGTCAAAAGCCTCAATCTCCGGAGTATTGCCAAAGGGCAGATACTGACCGGTCGAGGTTTTGCAAGATTTAAAGTCGTTTGTTTTTCCTTTCAGCGCACCTTCCTTCGGCTCCTGATAGTCGGGATTGATTACTTTAATCAGTCCGATTAAAACCTCCGGATCTGAGAGGCCGTCCCTCTCTCCTTTATAGTGCTGTCTTGCTTTGACGCGCTGCTTCAGCGCCTGCAATACAAGCACGAAGAAGGTGCCGCCACAAAGCCGTGGATTGTCACCTTTTGTCATTGATTTTCTCTCCAATTTTCAAAGTCGAACCCTAAGAACCTTACGAACTATGGCAGCTGACCTACCGAACGATTGGATAGCTCTTGTGAGTAGTCACAAGGGCGATATGACGTCTGGGAAGTGGCTGGATAGACGGGTACTATGGTTCGTGGTGTTTCCGAGTTATTCCCACCAATTCCTATTATATCAGAAATACACGCAGAAATCAATATGTTGCGATGAATTCCTGATGAACATGCCATGAATTTCCCTCTGTGATTGCTCAACAAATGCAAATCACAGGAGGAAATCTTATGACAAAAGAAAAGACTTATTTCATCTACGTTCGAAGCACCGGCGAAAAGGTGCCGGTCACCAAGGAACAGCACGACTCTTTCTATAAGGAAGCCGACCGTATTCGCCACAAAGAGCAGGATCACGGCAGGTGTATGTGTCCTTACCGCTTTATCTGGAAATGCGACGGTGACTGCATTGGCTGTGAATACCACGCGGCAGGCGACATTACTTCTCTGGATCAGCCTCTCCCTGATGGCAACGGCACCCTCGGTGACTATATTCCTGACCGCAGTAAGCCGATGGAAGAAGTCATCGCCGACCGCATGCTGCTGGAGCAACTCTTTGCCAGACTGCGTGAGCTTGATCCGGAGGCCGATACCATCATCCAGCTTTGGAAGAATCACCCGGAGGGCATCTCCGACCGTGCTATTGCAAGAGAACTCGGTCGCCCGCAGAAGACCTTCGCGGATCAGATGAAGAAGTATCGCACCGACCTGCGCAGGATTACCGGCGATAAGTAATACCAAAACCACGAACCACACTCTTTCCGGCCACCGTCCCTCTTTCGGATGGTGGTCGGAAATTTTTTATAAAATCCTCCGCTCAAATCTGCAGTTCATCTCCAGTGGAAGGTGAAGGCAAGAGAACACAGCCTTCAGAAAGCGAGGTGAACAACAGATGATTCGCAGTTACGCAGACACAGGCGGCAACGTGAACGAGGAGATCAAGCTCCTGAATTCCATCAGTCACGTATCCGCCAGACTGGCAAGGAAGCTCTCACTCCTTGCCGCAAGCCAATCCGAGGAAGGAGGAAAAGAGAATGTCAAAAATGGCAGAAATGGCACAGACCATCGAAGAGCTCCGCACCGCTGCTGCTTCTATTAATGCCGCAGCCGACTGGCTCTACCAGCAGTTTTCCGGTGATGACAACGAAGCGCAGGTCACGGAAGCTCCCACCAAGAAGGAACCGAAGCCTGAACTTAAGCTGGAGGACGTAAGAGCCGTCCTTGCTGAAAAGTCCCGCGCCGGTTATACCGCAGAGGTACGCACCCTGCTTAAAAAGTACGGTGCTGCAAAGCTCTCGGAGATCAACCCGGCAAACTACGAAGCCCTGATGAAAGACGCGGAGGTGATCGGCGATGGCAGCTAAAGCACACGCAATCCTTTCCGCGTCCAGCTCCGACAGGTGGCTGCACTGCCCGCCGTCGGCAAGGCTCTGCGAAACCTATGAGGACAAAGGATCAGACTACGCTGCAGAAGGCACCGACGCTCATGCGCTTGGCGAGTACAAACTCAAAACCGCACTCGGTATATCTGCCGACGATCCGACCGACAGCCTCAAGTGGTATTCCGAGGAGATGGAGGATGCTACCTCCGGCTATGCCGAATATGTGCTGGAGCAGGTCGAAGCCGCCAAGGAAACCTGCACCGACCCGGTAGTTCTTATCGAGCAGCGTGTGGACTTCTCCCGCTGGGTAGAACAAGGCTTCGGAACCGCCGATTGCATCATCATTGCAGACGGTACACTCCGGGTGATCGACTACAAGCACGGCTTAGGCGTCTTAGTCTCCGCAGAGGAGAACCCGCAGATGCAGTGTTATGCCCTCGGCGCTTTGGAGCTTTTCGATGACATTTACGACATCGAACAGGTTTCCATGACCATTTACCAACCGAGACGCCAGAACGTCAGCACCTACGAAATCAGCAAGGACGACCTGTATCGCTGGGCGGATGAAGTCTTAAAGCCCACAGCAGATCTGGCTTTTGCCGGTGACGGTAATTTCCTGTGCGGTGAATGGTGCGGTTTCTGCAAGGCGAAAAATGAATGTCGCGCCAGAGCCGAGGCAAATCTGAAGCTCGCGCAGCATGATTTCAAGCTCCCGCCACTGCTTACGGATACCGAGATCGAGGTCATTCTCGGCAAGGTAGATGAGCTGGTTAGCTGGGCTTCCGATATCAAGGAATACGCCCTGCAGCAAGCTCTCTCCGGTAAGGAATGGACTGGCTTTAAGCTCGTCGAAGGACGCAGCAACCGCAGATACAGCAATGAGGCCGCCGTCATTGACGCGGTCGAGAAAGCAGGCTTTGACCCGTATGAGAAAAAGCTACTCGGCATCACCGCCATGCAGAAGCTCCTCGGCAAGTCCCGCTTTGATGAACTCCTGACGGCTTACATCGAAAAACCGCAGGGCAAACCCACACTTGTGCCGGATAGCGACAAGCGCCCGGCCATGAATACAGCAAAAAATGATTTTATGGAGGAAAACGACAATGAGTAAGAATGTAAAAATCAGTAATCCCATGAAGGTTATCACCGGTGTCGACACACGCTGGAGCTACGCAAACGTCTGGGAGCCGAAGTCCATCAACGGCGGCACTCCCAAGTACAGCGTGAGCCTCATCATCCCGAAGTCCGACACCAAGACCATCGCCAAGATTCAGGCTGCTATCGAGGCTGCCTACAAGGAAGGCGAAGCAAAGCTCAAAGGCAACGGCAAGTCCGTACCGGCGCTCTCTGTTTTGAAGACTCCTCTGCGCGACGGCGATGCAGAACGTCCGGATGACGAAGCCTACAAGAACGCCTACTTCGTCAACGCCAATGCAACCTCTGCTCCCGGCATCGTGGACGCAGATCTGAATCCGATTCTCACCCGCTCCGAAGTGTACAGCGGCGTGTACGGCAGAGCCAGCATCACGTTTTATGCTTTCAACTCTTCCGGCAACAAGGGAATCGCCTGCGGGCTCAACAACCTGCAGAAGATCCGCGACGGTGAGCCTCTCGGCGGCAAGGCAAGCGCTGAGTCCGACTTTGCTACTGACGAAGATGAAGATTTTCTCAACTAAGGAAAGGAGCGCAAAACAATGGAAAGCACAGTTATGATTTCATCCCTTCTCTGCAACATCCTGATCGGATGCTTCTGCATCGTAGTCCTGTCTTGGGCAGTGGTCGCCATCCAGACGGTGATTAACGACTTCAAGCGTGAGAAGCGCGAGGAGAAAAAAGCCGCGCAGGACGACGAATACCATATCAAGCGTATGGAATCCCTGAAATAATCCAGTACCGGCAGGCGGCTTAGGAGTGATCTTAAGCCGCTTGTTTGAATTGAGGTGAAAATCTATGCAAACACTTAGTATTGATATCGAAACCTACAGCGACGTGAACCTATCCAAATGTGGCGTATATAAATATGCCGAGTCACCGGATTTTGAGATACTGCTGTTCGGCTACAGCTCCGATGGCTCCGAGGTGACGGTCATCGACCTTGCACAGGGAGAACGTCTGCCGCAGGAAATTATAGATGCTCTGACTGATGATACTGTCATCAAATGGGCTTTCAACGCAAATTTTGAACGGGTGTGCTTATCACGATATCTCCGTGATCTTGGAGTAAGCCTTGATCCCTTCCATGATAACCACCCTCTCTCGACCGAATGCGCACGCTTCTTGAATCCGGAAAGCTGGCGCTGCTCTATGGTCTGGGCGGCAACAATGGGACTGCCGCTCTCTCTGGAAGGCGTCGGTGCCGTCCTTGGTCTTGAAAAACAGAAACTCACGGAGGGAAAAGACCTGATCAAATACTTCTCCGTGCCCTGTGCTCCGACGAAAACAAACGGCGGTCGCACAAGGAACCACCCTTTCCATGCACCGGACAAGTGGGAGGCCTTCAAAAAATATAATATCAGAGATGTAGAGACCGAGATCGGCATTAAGGATCGTCTTGCAAAATTCCCTGTGCCGAAGGAAGTCTGGGATGAATACCACATCGATCAGGAAATCAACGACCGTGGTGTCCGGCTCGATATGGATCTGGTAAAAGAAGCCATAGAAATGGACACCCGCTCCCGGTCAGAACTGACTGCTGCCATGAAAGATATGACAGCACTTGATAATCCAAACTCCGTCCAGCAAATGAAACAGTGGCTCTCCGACAACGGGCTCGAAACCGACAGCCTTGGGAAGAAAGTCGTGGCAGAGCTTATCAAAACCGCTCCGCCAGAACTTCAGACCGTTCTGGAACTTCGACAGCAGCTTGCCAAATCCTCCGTCAAGAAATATCAGACGATGGAGCGTGCGGTCTGTGATGATGGCAGGGCTCGCGGCATGTTCGCATTTTACGGAGCCAATCGTACCGGACGCTGGGCAGGCAGGCTTATACAATTACAAAACCTCCCGCAAAATCATCTCCCGGATCTGGCCGACGCTCGCGCTCTTGTCAAATCCGGCGACTTCGATGCCGTGAAACTCTTATATGAAGACGTCCCGGACACCCTCTCTCAGCTGATCCGGACAGCGTTCATCCCGAAAGACGGTACACAGTTTTATGTTTCCGACTTCAGCGCCATCGAAGCAAGAGTCATCGCGTGGTATGCCGGTGAGACGTGGCGTCAAAAGGTCTTTGAAACCGGAGGTGACATCTACTGCGCCAGTGCCAGTCAGATGTTCCATGTTCCGGTTGAGAAACATGGCATTAACAGCCATCTGCGCCAAAAGGGCAAAATTGCGGAACTCGCGCTCGGCTATGGCGGCTCGGTCGGTGCCTTAAAGGCAATGGGCGCTATAGAGATGGGACTCTCCGAAGATGAGCTTCCTCCGCTGGTGGATGCATGGCGGCAGACAAATCCTAACATCGTAAAATTCTGGTGGGATGTCGACCGCGCTGTCATGGAGGCTGTGAAGTATAAACACACAACCAGCAGCTACGGGCTTACTTTCTCCTGCCGCTCTGGGATGCTCTTTATTACGCTGCCCTCCGGACGGAACCTCGCCTATGTGAAGCCAAAGGTCGGTACGAATAAATTCGGAGGCGAGTGTATTACCTATGAAGGCATCGGCAGCACGAAAAAATGGGAACGGCTCGATTCATACGGGCCGAAATTCGTGGAAAATATCGTGCAGGCAACCTCCCGCGACATTCTCTGCTATGCCATGAAGACGCTGCGCTGCTGCTCCATCGTCATGCATATCCACGACGAACTGGTAATCGAAGCAGACCCTCGCGTGTCTCTTGACGTTCTCTGTGAACAGATGGGCAGGACTCCGCCGTGGGCAAAAGGCCTGAAGCTCCGCGCAGACGGTTACACCACGCCCTTCTACAAAAAAGATTAAAATCGTCCGCTCAAATCAGGCGTTCATCTCCAGTGGAAATTGGAGGTGGACGCCTTTAAGTCTGCCCGGAAAGGAGGACTTTTGAGTGAGCAACGATTATCGCAACAGCGAAGGCTATCCTGACCCAACTGCAGGTGAAGCACTCTCCCGGATTGCTGCAAATGAAAAGCAGTCCCTTCGTGCTTTCCGGCCTATCGTCTACATCTGCTCTCCGTTTTCCGGAGATGTGGAGACAAACGTAGCCAACGCCAGACGCTACAGTCGGTATGCCGTGGACAAGGGATATATCCCTATCGCACCGCACCTGCTATTTCCGCAGTTCCTTGATGATGACAATCCGGATGAACGTGAGCTTGGTCTTTTCTTCGGAAATGCCCTCATGAGCAAGTGCGCTGAAGTCTGGGTATTTGGCAGCCACATCTCATCCGGTATGGAAGCAGAAATCAAACGCGCCAAGTGGAAGGGCTATCACTTGCGCTATTTCACAGAAGAATGTCAGGAGGTTTAACGCTATGTATGAAATTAAAGAAAATCGCAGAGAGCTTTTCGATGGCACTGAGATCACTACCTACACCCGCGATGTGGTAAGTGCCAATATCCTGCAGGTCGAAGCCGGGACAACCGGCTACAAAGGTGGCGACACCGGCCACGGCGGACGCACCTATTTCCGCATTTCCGATGAAGCCAGCACAGATATCCATGTCACGCCTTTCATGGACAGATTCGGCTGCAACGGTTTTGAAGTTACCCTCGGCGGCGACTGCGAACTGGAAACTATGATCCGCGCCCTGAAATTTATCACGAAGGTGCTGGAAGAAGAATCGGAGGAGGTGTACGACTGATGTTTACCCTGTATAGTGCCGATTTTATCGGCAATCCCGGAAACTGCTCCTATCCGCATAAAACCGTTGTCATGGATACGGACAACATGAAAACCGCAGTCGGTCACGACTATGTGTGTGCGGAGTACAAAAATCACTACCGCAACAGCGACAACTTCCTCTCCGCTGACTGTCTTCCCGTGGACTGTGATAACGACCATTCAGAAGATTCGAAAGACTGGATCACACCGGCAGACGTGCTGGAGGCATTTCCGGGAGTAAGCCTCGCCATCCATTACAGCCGCTTTAATCAGCGCGAGAAAAACGGCAAACCGGCAAGGCCAAAGTTCCATGTGCTCTTTCCCATCGACCGGGTAACGGATGCTGCCCTCTATAGCGATATGAAGAAGCTGGTCAATTCCATATTTCCGTATTTCGATACGAAGGCGCTGGATGCTGCTCGTTTCTTCTTCGGAACACAGGAGCCGAATGTGGAGCTCTATCCCGGTCGCATGAACCTCACGGAATTTTTGAATGACGATGAGTTTGATGCAGACCTGCCCGGTGGCCACGAGAAAGACGTTGTGATACCGGAAGGAAGCCGCAACGCTACCATGTCCCGCTTTGCCGGTATCGTCATAAAGAAATACGGCGATACGGAAAAAGCCTACCAAAGTTTTCTGGAAAAAGCCGCGACCTGCGTGCCGCCTCTGGATAACAGCGAGCTTAGTACAATCTGGCACAGCGCCCAGCGCTTTTACTCCAAGATCAGCCGAGAGGACGGATATATCCCTCCGGAAGTATATAACGACGAGAACAGCTATAAGCCGGAGGACTTTTCCGACGTCGGGCAGGCAGAGGTGCTCTCGAAGTATTTTGCAAACGAGCTGCGTTACTCACCGGCCACCCACTTTATTCGATACAGCGATCACTACTGGCAGGAAACAGAACCCGGCGCACAGGCCGTCGCTCATGAACTTACTCGCAGGCAGCTCGCAGAAGCCAATCGAAATTTGATGGAGGCTCTGCAGAAGCTCAAAAATTGCGGAGCGCAGGAAATCCTTGATAACACATCCAAGGCCAAGGCTGAACAGCTGATGAGCGACGAGCAGATGGAGGCCTATCAGGAGTTCCTTGCCGCCAAGGCCTACCAGAGCTTTGCCGTCCGTAGACGCGACTCCAAGAACATTACATCTACCCTCAAAGAGACACACCCGATGCTGGAAATCTCGCCGAGAGACTTGGACGCAGACTGCTTCCTGCTCTGCACACCGGAGGCGACCTACGACCTTCGTAAAGGTATGGCCGGAGCCCGCGAGCACTCAGCAGATGACTTCATTACGAAAATTACCTCGGTCTCACCCGGCGTCAAGGGAACCCAGCTCTGGCTGGACAACCTGAATCTCATTTTTCAGAAGGATCAGCAGCTCATCGATTATGTTCAGATGATCTGCGGCCTTGCTGCTATCGGGAAGGTTTTTGTGGAGGCGCTCATCATCGCATACGGCGATGGGCGCAACGGCAAATCCACCTTCTGGAATGCCATCTCCCGCGTGCTGGGACTCTACAGCGGAAATATATCCGCAGACACCCTGACCGTCGGCTGCCGCAGGAACATCAAGCCGGAAATGGCTGAGGTCAAAGGTAAACGCCTGCTGATCGCTGCGGAAATGCAGGAAGGTGCAAGGCTCAACGACTCTACCGTCAAGCAGCTCTGCTCTACGGATGATGTGTTTGCGGAGAAAAAGTATAAAGACCCGTTTTCCTTCAAGCCCTGCCATACGCTGGTGCTGTATACGAACCACCTGCCTCGTGTCTCCGCTTCCGATGACGGTATCTGGCGCAGGCTTATCGTGATCCCGTTTAATGCCAAGATCGAGGGCAAGGCCGACATCAAGAATTACGGCGAGTACCTGTATGAAAATGCCGGTGAAAGCATTCTGGCATGGATCATCGAAGGTGCCAAAAAAGTCATCGCGCTGGACTACCAGATTCCAGTACCGGACTGCGTAACAAAGGCCATCGATGAATATCGCAGCCAGAACGACTGGTTCGGACATTTTCTGGACGAGAAGTGCGATGTGGATGAGTCCTTTAAGGAAAGCTCCTCGGCGCTCTATCAGGCATACCGCAACTACTCGCTGGACTGCAATGAGTATGTGCGCAGCACTGCAGATTTTTACTTTGCGCTGGAGAAAGCTGGATTCGAGAGGCTGACACTGAATCGGAAGCGCTATTTCAAGGGCTTAAAGATTCATGAGGACAGCGGTGCAGAGGAAGATTTTCTGCAGTAATCCGGGACTATGACAAGGTGTATCAAGGTCTTATATAAAAACTCTCTTAGGCCTAAAAAAATAGCTCTAAGAAAAAGTTCGGTAAATACCATTGATACACCTTGCACAACCCCTGAAATTAACGCCTGACGGAGGTTTGCAATGATAGAAAAACAGATAGAAAACAAGTTAACTATGACGGTGAAAAAGAACGGCGGCATTGCACTTAAGCTGGTGTGTCCCTCTTTCGCAGGAATGCCCGACCGCCTGATCTTACTCCCTGACGGCCATATCGGTTTTGCAGAGCTGAAGGCACCCGGCAAAAAGCCACGCCCTCTCCAGCTCTCACGCCACAGGCTGCTGCGGGAACTTGGCTACCGGGTCTATGTCATTGACGACCCGGCGCAGATTGGAGGGATGATTCATGAACTTCAATCCACATGATTATCAGGACTACGCCATCCGCTATATCGAAAAACATCCCGTGGCAGCTGTCCTTTTAGATATGGGACTCGGCAAGACAATCATCAGCCTGACGGCAGTATCTGACCTGTTGTTTGACAGCTTTGAAGTGCATCGCGTGCTGGTGGTAGCTCCCTTGAGAGTCGCCCGCGATACATGGCCAGCGGAGATCCAGAAATGGAGCCACCTTTCCGGTCTGACCTATGCAGTCGCAGTCGGGACACCGAAGGAGCGAAAAGCAGCCCTACTGCAGCAAGCTGATATCACAATCATCAACCGTGAGAACCTGCAGTGGCTCATTGACGAGTCCGGCTTTCCCTTTGACTTCGATATGGTGATTATCGATGAGCTGTCGTCCTTCAAAAATCACAAATCCAAGCGCTTCAAGTCCCTGATGAAGGTAAGACCGAAGCTCCATCGCATTATCGGGCTCACCGGCACTCCTTCTTCCAACGGTCTCATGGATCTGTGGGCAGAATTCAAGGTGCTGGATATGGGCGAGCGCCTCGGACGCTTTATCACACAGTACCGGACTAATTATTTCAAGCCGGACAAGCGGAACGGTGAGATCATCTATTCCTACAAACCGCTGCCCTATGCGGAGGATGCCATATATCGGAAAATCTCGGATATCACGATTTCTATGAAATCCACCGACCATCTGAAGATGCCGGAGCTGGTATCGACCGAATATGAAGTCCAGCTTTCTGATTCCGAGCGCAGCCGCTATGAAGATTTGAAGCAGGAGCTCATCTTGCAGCTCCCTGACGGCGAAGTGACTGCTGCCAATGCCGCATCGCTTACCGGCAAGCTCTCCCAGCTGGCGAACGGTGCCATCTATGCCGATACCGGCGAGGTCATCGAGTTTCACGATAGGAAGCTGGACGCTTTGGAGGATATTATCGAGGCCGCCAATGAAAAACCGCTTCTGGTGGCCTACTGGTTCCGGCACGACCTTAGTCGCATCAAGAAACGCTTCAATGTCCGGGAGATCAAGACGAGCCGCGATATTGCTGACTGGAATGCGGGAAAGATTCCTGTAGCAGTCATCCATCCGGCCTCTGCCGGTCACGGCTTAAACCTTCAGGCCGGAGGCTCCACCCTCGTGTGGTTCGGTCTCACATGGTCGCTGGAGCTTTATCAGCAGACAAACGCACGTCTCTGGCGGCAAGGTCAAGAATCCCGGACTGTGGTGATCCAGCACATCATCACCAAGGACACCATCGACGAGAGGATCGTAAAGGCGCTATCCAAAAAGGAAATGACGCAGTCCGCACTGATTGATGCGGTCAAGGCCGACCTTGAGGTGGTGTAATGACTGATCCTTATGAAAATCTCGCCAACGCCATCGTGCTGCAGGCCGTAAAGGATTACCGGGACGCCCTAAAGCGCCTGAAAAAGAAGCCCAGTAATCAAGCTGCCATGTCGGATGCGATGGAGTGTGAACGCTTCTTTCGCTCCGGCTGGTACAAGGCCTTAACGAGTGTAGACGGCGAATATCTCATACAAAAACTACGAGAGGAGGCAAAAAGCCTATGACCATAAAAGAATATCTGCATCAGGCCTACCGCCTTGATCAGAGAATCAAGTCCGACACAATGGAAGCACAAAACCTGCGTGAGATGGCAGGCAGCGTATCGGCAATCCAATATGACAAAGACCGCGTGCAGACATCGCGGAATACGGAAGCGCCCTTTGTCCGGACGCTGGAAAAGCTCTGGGCGCTGGAAAAGAAAATCGCCGGTGAGCTTGAATTGCTCTCTGATCTCAAGAAACAGATACGGGAGGTCATTGAGGCCGTTCCGGATACTGACGAGCGCATGGTTTTAAAGTACCGCTACATCCACGGGCTTACGTGGGAGCAGATCGGAATGGAGCTTTGTGCAGACGCCCGCACCATTCGTCGCTGGCACGGCAAGGCGCTGCTTCATGTGACGCTCCCGGATGATCCGATTGTAATTTGAAATGCGCCCGAAATGTCCTGCTTTGTCCTAAGATGTCCACCCGCCCATTATGATAGTATATAATCAGCGAAACAGAATAAAGAATGGCTGCACGCGCAGCCCACGAGCCTTGCGGGAACACCCCGCAGGGCTTTCTTTATGTCCTGAAAGGAGGTGCGGCACATGCCAAGAAAACCTAAACGACCGTGCCGCTATCCCGGATGCCCGAACCTTACAGACGGTGTTTATTGTGAGGAACACGCCAAGGTTATGGAACAGCACTATGAGAAGTTCCAGCGCGGCTACTCTCCCGGCAAACGCTACGGCAGAGCTTGGAAACGAATCCGTGACCGCTACGTCCACAAGCACCCGCTTTGTGAGCAGTGTCTAAAGGAAGGACGCTACGTCGCGGTCGAGGAAGTCCACCACATCGTGCCGCTTGCTGAAGGAGGATCGAATGACGAGTCCAACCTCATGAGTCTTTGTCGTTCGTGTCACGAGAAGATTCACCGCGAGCGCGGCGACCGGTAGGGCGGTCAAAATCTCTACGACCCTTTTCCCCGGAAAACGGCGCGGGGTCTTTTACGCAAAAATTGCAATTCAAACAGGGTATTAAACCCTGCACCACAGAAATGGAAGTGATAGACATGGCGAAAGACGGAACCTATCGCGGCGGGCGGCGTGTCAAAGCTGGCTCAAAGCCGGACGCCCTCGCCGACAAAATCATGAAAGGCGCACCTGCAAAGCGCATGGAGCTGCCGGACTTCACAGATGACCTGACCGACTTCGATGTTGATGACATCGGTGACGGCGTGGAGCTTGAAGGCATGGATATGCCAAACCCGGACGACTACCTCTCCGCCCAACAGAAGGACGGCAAGCCGCTCGGCGCAGATGAAATCTATAAGGAAACATGGCTGTGGCTCAAAGAACGCGGCTGCGAGCGTCTGGTAAACAAGCGCCTGCTCGAAAGCTACTCCGAGGCCTTTGCCCGCTACATCCAGTGCTCTGAGGCGGTCAGCAAATACGGCATGCTCGGAAAACATCCGACCACCGGCGCTGCGATTGCGAGCCCTTTTACACAGCTTTTGATGAATTTTCAGAAGCAGGCCAACCTGCTCTGGTACGAGATTTACGACATTGTGAAGCAGAACTGCACCGAGCCCTTTGAGGGAAGCCCGCAGGACAGCGTGATGGAACAGCTGCTTCGAAGCAGGAGGAATATGTAAATGAACACACAGAAATTGGAACAGGTACCTATTGATAAGCTGGTGCCCTACGCCCGGAATGCCCGGACGCATAGTAAAGAACAGATTGCACAGCTCCGGGCTTCTCTCAGGGAGTTCGGCTTTGTGAGTCCTGCGGTCATTGATGCGGACTACAACATCCTCGTCGGCCACGGTCGCATTACGGCTGCCCGCGAGGAAGGATATGAAACCGTGCCCTGCGTCTTTGCCGAGAACCTGACGGAAGCTCAGAAGCGTGCATATATCCTCGCGGACAATCAGCTGGCGCTCAACGCAGGCTGGGATGAGGAAATGCTGTCGGTCGAATTATCCGACCTGCAGGATCAGTCCTTTGACCTCTCGCTCCTCGGCTTTGATGCCGGTGAACTGGATAAACTTCTCGGCACCGGAAATGAAAAAGATATCGCAGATGATGATTTCGACCTGACCGCTGCTTTAGAGAAGGCTTCCTTTGTGGAGCCCGGTGACATCTGGACAGTCGGCAAGCACCGCGTGATGTGCGGCGACGCCACCTCTCCGGAGGACGTGGAAAAGCTCATGGACGGCAAGAAAGCAAACCTTGTCCTGACCGATCCTCCGTATGGCGTTTCCTTCAAAGCCTCGGACGGTCTCACAATCCAGAACGATTCCCTCAAGGGTGAGGAGTTTTATAAATTCCTGCTGGCAGCCTTTAAGAACATGGCCGACCATCTTGAAAAAGGCGGAGCCGCTTACTGCTTCCACGCGGATACCGAAGGACTGACTTTCCGAAAGGCATTCATTGACGCAGGCTTCCATCTCGCTGGTGTGTGCATCTGGGTAAAGAACAGCCTCGTGCTCGGTCGCTCCGATTATCAGTGGCAGCATGAGCCGGTGCTCTACGGCTTTTTGCAAAACGGCAAGCACCCGTGGTATTCCGACCGAAAGCAGACCACCATCTGGAACTATGATAAGCCAAAGCGCAATAAGGATCACCCGACCTCAAAGCCTCTCGACCTTCTGGGCTATCCTATCCAGAATTCATCTCAGGAGAACTCTGTGGTTATTGATACCTTCGGCGGCTCCGGCTCCACATTGATGGCCTGTGAGCAGCTGAACCGTATCTGCTACATGATGGAGCTTGATCCGAAATACGCCTCTGTTATCCTCCGGCGCTACGTGGAGGATACCGGCGATGAGGAAAATGTGTATGTAATAAGGAACGGCGAAAAGCTCCTCTATTCCGCTCTGGCAAAGGAAGTCGAAACCTCTCCGACGGCGGGTGTATAATACACAATTTCTGCCCGGATTATTTGACGATTTTCTACCTCAGAAAATGTCGGAAATCGCTTGATAAATAAGGCTTTCAGAGTGATGTATATACATGCCGAAAGAGCGCGGGTCTCCAGCGGAGACCTCTTTCGAAGGAAGAAGCGCTGGCAAACAACCACATTTTCAAAGGAGGAACACACTCATGAAAGCAAATTACAACGTAACCGGAAACGAGAGAAAAGCATTAGTCACGGCCATCGAAAACCTCACCGGCGACAAGGCGATCTACATGCGTATGCCGACCTGCGCTTACGAGATCGGCGACGTCACGGTCGACAAGGAAGGCAGCGTAACCTGCGAGGACGCAGACAAGCTGGAGCGCATCATCCACAGCCTGATCGCGGATGGCTTCACACCGGAGGATACCGAAGAGATCGAAAGCGACGATGAAGCCACTGGCCTTACAGTCAGCCTCCCGATCGACAAGGTGGCGGTCGGAAACCTCACCAACCTCCTCACAGCCAAGGAAAGCCTCATCAAGAAGGCACTCGGCATTGACGACCTTGGCATCGAGGTCACAGAGGATACGGTCAGCTTTCCTTGGTTTACTGAGATGCCGGAGCCGGACGTGGTCAAGGCCTACACCCACTTCATTGCATCCCTTGGCAAGATGAGCCGGGATTTGAAGCGCATCAGTGCCACTGAAAAGGAAGTTGACAACGAGAAGTACGCATTCCGCTGCTTTCTCCTGCGGCTTGGCTTCATCGGAAACGAATATAAGGCAGAGCGCAAGATTCTCCTTAAGAATCTCTCCGGCAACTCCAGCTGGAAGAACGGCGCACCGGAAAAGGAGGTGGCAGCATGCGAATGATCACAAAAGAGCAGCTTGAAGCGCTCCGCTCCCACTACCCGGCAGGCACCCGCGTGGAACTTCTCCAGATGGACGATGTGCAGGCTCCGCCTATCGGCACCAAGGGAACCGTTACGGGAGTCGACGATACCGGCAGCCTCATGGTGAACTGGGACAACGGCTCCGGCCTGAATGTCATCTACGGCATCGACCGTGTGCGGAAGGTGGTGGACTGATATGGATGAAAAGGTAAAGGAGCAGATCCTCGCCATACGGGATACCGGCCTTACAAATATGTTCGATGTGAACACGGTGCAGCGGCTGGCCTATGAGAGAGACTTCTACGAGCTGGTTTTATACCTTGAGGATCACCGGTCTGAATACGTGAAATTCATCATGTCCGGCGAGGCATAAACTACACAATTAGGCCTCAAATGTTCCCGCAGGATTGTCACATATATTTCGATAAATAGCTTGCTATTACAGGCGTTCAGAGTGATATATGTACATACCAAAAGGGAAAACAACCACAAGGAGGAACCACCATGAAGTACACAATCGAAGCCATAGAAAACGCGAAGCCCGGAATGCGCTGGGAAGAGATCGGATGCCAGCGGACACTGGGACAGGCCTACCTTTACAGTAAGGAAGCCGGAAACGACCTGCCGAACTTCGCCGAAGTCATCTGGGATTACGACATCGAAGCGATCCTTGCAGATTGCCAGAGGCTCGGAGTAAAGGAATTCACCATCAGCTCCACATTCTCAAGCCTTATCGAGACCATTGCAAAGTTTGAGGAGCTCGGCTGCACACTGGACGGAATTGTAAAGGTCAAGGAGCGCTACACCCACTTCGGAAGCGACGAACACGCCCTCATCCCGGCCTTCAAGATGACGGTAAAGGAGGCGTAAGGAAATGTGGAGCGAAGGAGTTATTGGCATCCCGGATGCCAAGGACAAGGAAAAATACACCAAGTGTCACTACTGGGTAAAGCACTACGATGAGCCAAGCGAGACCTACGGCATCAACGGCGGCAGGATCAGCAAGCTCATGATCAAGATTGACGGCGAGACCGTTTGCAACTACGACAGAGGCTGGGACATTCATCCCACCTGTAAGGAAGCAGAGATGGCGCTTTGCATCCTGCTGGAGAACCACAACTAAGCATTAAAACCCTGAATATGAATATTCCGGGAGACTGAGCCAGAAGGCTCTTTCTCTCGTACTGATACCGGATCGCTATGGCGGTCTTTTATTTTGCCCTGAAAGGAGGCGGCCATCGTGCCAATGCGAAAACTGAAAAACTATAAGCCGACCCGCTTCATGGCAGAGACTTCTCACTACAGCAAGCAGATGGCGGACTTCGCTGTGATGTTCATCGAGCAGCTCACCCACACCAAAGGCACATGGGCAGGAAAACCCTTCGAGCTCATCGACTGGCAGGAACGAATCATCCGCGACCTGTTCGGTGTCCTGAAGCCGAACGGTTACCGTCAGTTCAATACGGCCTACATCGAAATTCCAAAGAAGATGGGAAAGTCAGAGCTGGCTGCCGCGGTCGCCCTGCTTCTTTGCTGCGGTGACGGTGAGGAACGCGCCGAAGTCTACGGCTGCGCTGCCGATAGACAGCAGGCCACCATCGTTTTTGATGTTGCTGCGGATATGGTAAGGATGTGCCCGGCGCTTAATCGGCGCGTCAAAATACTGGCCTCCCAGAAACGGATCATCTATGAGCCTACCAACAGCCTCTATCAGGTGCTCTCCGCTGAGGCCTACAGTAAGCACGGCTTTAATATCCACGGCGTGGTATTCGATGAGCTGCACACCCAACCGAACCGGAAACTCTTTGATGTAATGACAAAGGGCTCCGGCGATGCCAGAATGCAGCCGCTGTATTTCCTGATTACCACAGCCGGAAATGATACAAACACCATCTGCTATGAAGTCCACCAGAAAGCGCAGGACATCCTCGACGGCAGGAAGGTCGATCCAACCTTCTATCCGGTCATTTACGGTGCGGAACCTGACGAGGACTGGACTGATCCGGAAGTGTGGAAAAAGGCAAACCCCTCTCTCGGTATCACGGTCGGCATTGACAAGGTGGAAGCGGCCTGCGAATCGGCAAAGCAAAACCCCGGTGAAGAGAATTCCTTCAGGCAGCTGCGCCTTAATCAATGGGTAAAGCAGGCTGTCCGCTGGATGCCAATGGATAAATGGGACGCCTGTGCCTTTCCAGTCAATGAGGATGACCTCGAAGGCCGTGTCTGCTATGGCGGTCTTGACCTGTCCTCCACTACGGATATTACATCTTTTGTGCTGGTATTCCCGCCACGGGATGAAGACGACAAGTATGTGATCCTCCCGTACTTCTGGGTGCCAGAGGATACGCTGGATCTTCGCGTTAGACGCGATCATGTGCCCTACGATACTTGGGAGAAGGAAGGCGTGCTGCAGACTACCGAAGGCAACGTCATCCATTATGGTTATATCGAGAAATTCATCGAACGCCTCGGCGAGCACTTCAATATCCGTGAGATCGCATTCGACCGCTGGGGAGCAGTCCAGATGGTTCAGAACTTGGAGAACATGGGCTTTACAGTCGTGCCCTTCGGACAGGGCTTTAAGGATATGAGTCCTCCCACAAAGGAGCTCATGAAGCTGACACTTGAGCAAAAGCTCGCCCACGGCGGTCATCCTGTTCTCCGCTGGAATATGGATAACATCTTCATCCGTACTGACCCAGCCGGAAATATCAAGGCTGACAAGGAAAAATCTACAGAGAAGATCGACGGAGCCATCGCCACCATCATGGCGCTTGACCGTGCGATCCGCTGCGGCAATGACAACGGTGCTTCTGTCTATGACGACAGAGGCATTTTATTTATCTGAAAGGCAGGTGATCAATATGAGCATATTTTCAGGACTGTTTCGTTCAAGAGATAAGCCTACCAATTCAACAACCGGAAGCTCCTACCGCTTCTTCTTCGGCGGGACGACCTCCGGCAAGGCTGTAACGGAGCGCTCCGCCATGCAGATGACGGCGGTCTACTCCTGCGTGAGGATTCTGTCCGAGGCAATTGCAGGCCTGCCGATACACCTCTATCGATACGGCGAAGGCGGCAGCAAGGAAAAAGCGATAAATCATCCGCTATACTTCCTGCTTCACGATGAGCCAAATCCGGAAATGACATCCTTTGTATTCCGGGAAACATTGATGACGCATCTACTCCTGTGGGGAAACGCCTACGCGCAGATCATTCGGAACGGCAAAGGTGAAGTGGTCGCGCTCTATCCTTTGATGCCAAATCGTATGACGGTCAACCGTGATGAAAACGGAGAGCTTTATTACGAATACCAAACATCGCAGGACGAAGCGCACACGATGAACGGCAGTCGTGTGAGGCTCCAGCCGTCCGACGTACTGCATGTTCCCGGCCTTGGCTTTGACGGTCTTGTGGGCTACAGCCCGATTGCAATGGCTAAGAATGCCATCGGCATGGCAATAGCCTGCGAAGAATACGGAGCTAAGTTTTTTGCAAACGGTGCGACTCCCGGCGGCATCTTGGAGCATCCCGGTGTGGTTAAAGATCCGGAGCGTGTTAGAGAAAGCTGGAACTCTGCCTTCGGCGGCAGCTCTAATGCTAACAAGGTAGCCGTGCTGGAGGAAGGTATGAAATATACGCCTATCTCCATCTCACCGGAACAGGCGCAGTTTTTGGAGACAAGGAAGTTCCAGATCAATGAGATCGCACGTATCTTCCGCATCCCGCCTCACATGATCGGCGACCTTGAGAAATCGAGCTTCTCAAATATCGAGCAACAGTCGCTGGAATTCGTAAAATACACGCTCGACCCGTGGGTATGCCGCTGGGAACAGTCCATGCAGAGAGCCCTGCTCTCTCTGGATGAAAAGAAGGAATACTTCTTTAAGTTCAATGTGGACGGGCTTCTCAGAGGCGACTACCAGAGCCGCATGAACGGTTATGCGGTCGGACGTCAGAATGGCTGGATGTCCGCTAACGATATTAGGGAGCTTGAAAACCTCGACCGTATTCCGGAGGAGGAAGGCGGCGACCTGTACCTGATCAATGGCAATATGACCAAGCTCAAGGACGCAGGCATTTTTGCGGTCTCGGCACAGACGCAGGAGGAAGCTGATGAAACGAAGGAAACACAAACCGAACCGGAACCCGAAGACGGGCGCACCCGGTTCAGAAAGAAGGAGGCACTATGACCAGAAAGTTTTGGAACTGGGTGCGAAACGAGGAGCCGGACAGTTTTGGCTCCGACCGAACACTCTACCTCGACGGGGAAATTTCCGATGAGACATGGTTCGGCGACGAAGTAACACCCAAGCTATTTAGTGATGAACTGCATGCAGGCGATGGAAACATCACCCTCTGGATCAACTCTCCGGGCGGTGATGTTTTTGCTGCTGCGCAGATCTACAACATGCTGATGGATTACCCGCATGATGTGACGGTCAAGATTGACGCTCTTGCTGCTTCGGCGGCATCTGTTATTGCTATGGCCGGAACAAAGGTCTGCATGAGCCCCGTGGCCATGATGATGGTACACAACCCTGCGACCATCGCCATCGGTGATACCGAGGAAATGCAGAAAGCCATCGACATGTTAAACGAAGTCAAGGAATCCATTATGAATGCCTACGAAATCAAGTCCGGGCTTTCCCGCCACAAGATTTCACAGCTCATGGATGCTGAGACATGGATGAACGCCAAGGAGGCCGTGAAGCTCGGCTTTGCTGACGAGATTCTGTTCAGGGATGGTGAGAAATCTGTCCCGGAGGATACGGCTGACGCGGAGATGCTTTTCTCCCGCAAGGCTGTCACTGATTCGCTGCTTTCCCGACTGATTCCTAAGAAGAAGCCGGAAGCAAATAAACACATGGTACCAGTAACCGATCTTGAGAAGCGCCTTTCGCTTCTCGCACATTAAAGGAGGAATTTTACTATGACTCAGATTATGGAACTCATGGACAAGAGAGCGAAGGCATGGGAGGCCGCTAAGGCGTTTCTTAATAGCCACTCTCAGAACGGCGGCATGGTTTCTGCGGAGGATGCCGCAACCTACGACAAGATGGAAAAGGAAGTCACCGACCTCACCAAGGATATCGAGCGCCTGCAGCGTCAGGAGCAGATCGACAAGATGATGAGTGCACCGACTTCTACTCCGCTCACCGGAAAGCCCGGTGTAAAGGATGAACCGGAGGATAAGCCCGGCAGAGCTTCTGCAGCCTACAAGAAGGCCTTCTGGGACAACATCCGTCATCCCGGCAATCCTGCAATCCGCGATGTACTTGAGGAAGGAACCGATGCAAACGGCGGATACCTTGTTCCGATTGAATTCGAGCACACCCTTGTTCAGGCGCTTAATGAAAACAACATCATGCGTACTATCGGCTGCAAGGTCATTACCACACAGAACGAACGCAAGATCCCTGTGGCAAATGGCCACACGCAGGCGGCGTGGACTGCCGAGAACGGTGCCTACACCGAGAGCAATCCGACCTTCGCTCAGACCAGCATTGACGCTTTCAAGCTGACTGACCTCATCAAGGTGTCCGACGAGCTGCTTTCCGACAGCTTCTTTGATATTGAGGGCTACATCTCTGAGGAATTCGGTCGCGCCTTCGGTGAAGCTGAAGAGGATGCCTTCATCAACGGTGCTGTGCAGACCGGCCAGACGGCTATCGACAGACCTACTGGCCTGTTCATCCCTTCTGCCGCTGGTGGTGCTCCTTCCGGCGTTACCGCAGCTTCCGCTACGGCAATTACCGCCGATGAGCTGATCAGCCTTGTGTACTCTCTCAAGGCTCCTTATCGCAGCAAGGCGAAGTTCCTCATGAACGATGCCACTGTCGCAGCTATCAGAAAGCTCAAGGATCTGAACGGCGTCTATGTATGGCAGCCTGCACTTACTGCCGGAGAGCCCGACAGACTGCTTGGCTATCCGCTCTACACCTCTCCGAAGGTACCTACAATGGCCGCAGGCGCAAGAGCCATCGCATTCGGCGACTTCTCCTGCTACTGGATCGCTGATAGAGCCGGTCGCACGATCAAGCGTCTCAACGAGCTTTACGCTACCAACGGTCAGGTCGGCTTTACCTGCACGGAGCGTGTTGACGGCAAGCTGATCCTTTCCGAAGGCATCAAGATTCTCGACATGAAGGCAACTTCCGGTTCTTAAGACAGGGAGGTGAACGACCGTGGCTTTGATTTCAACTGAAGATGCGAAGGCCTATCTGCGCGTAGATTCGTCGGATGAGGATGCCACGGTCGGTATCCTCTTGGCCTCCGCAATTCGCTTATGTATTGATATTGCAAGACTTACGGATAATCAGTGGGAAGTGATCGACTCCGATGCCGCTTCTTCTGATGAATATACCGAGGCGGAGCTGTCTGCAATCCGTGAAACCATGAAGGTCGCTATCCTCTATACCTGTGCCTATCTCTTTGAGCACAGGGAGGAAGCCGACCACCATGCTCTTACCATGACACTGCGCTCTCTTCTTTTTGCAATACGGGAAGGAGCGTTTTCATGAATATAGCAGCTATGAGGGTGCGAGTCACCTTCCAGAAAAATACGGTCATCGTCGACAAATACGGAAACCACAAAACCGGCTGGGCGGATTATTTTTCCTGCTGGGCGACTGTCGGCACGAGCTCCGGTTCCGAATCTTCCGGTGTAGTCATCAATCCGGAGGAATCGCTGGACTTCACCTGCCGCCACTGCTCTGAGCTTGCGGATGTGGAATCGACAAAATACCGGATCATCGCGGAAGGCCGCACCTACAACATCACCTATGTGAATCCGATGGGCTATAAGCATAACAGCCTGAAATTCAACTGCAAGCTGGAGAAGAACGCATGAGTAGAAATGTATCAATAAGCGAGATGGGCGACGCCATTATGGAGGAACTCGAAAAATATTCAAAGCTCGCTACAGATGACCTGAAGGCTGCAGTGAAAGAGACTGCCGCTTCCGTCCGCAAGGATATTCAGACTGGCGCTCCGGTCGATACCGGCAAATACAAGAAAAGCTGGTCGGTCAAGAATATGCATGAGGATTCACAGAGCATTGGCCTCGTGGTGCATTCGAAAAACCGCTATCAGCTGGCACACCTTCTGGAGCACGGGCATGTGAAACGTGGCGGCGGACGTGTTACGGCGCAGCCTCATATCGCCTCAGCCGAGGAGCGCGGAAACGAAAAGCTCGTCAATACCATCAAGCAGAAACTGGGAGGTGGATCATGACATACGACGATGTAATCACCATGTTAGAGGAAGCCGGTCTGCCGCTTGCCTACGACCACTTTGCCGAAGGCGAGTCACCAGACCCGCCCTTCCTCGTTTTTCTATATCCGGGCTCTGACAATATGTTCGCGGATGACACGGTGTTCAAGAAAATTGATGAGCTGAACATCGAATTATACACGGACGTAAAAGACCCGGAAACAGAAACCCAGATCGAGGACATCTTAATCGCCCACGACCTGCCTTATGAGAAATCTGAGGTATGGATCGAGTCGGAGAAGCTGTACGAGGTCTTATATCAAACACAGATTATAGGAGGTTAAAAACTATGTCTAACACGAGTAACAAGGTCAAGTTCGGCCTTAAAAACTGCCACTACGCAATTGCTACGCTTGCCGCTGACGGTACTGTTACCTTTGGCACGCCTGTAGCAATGCCCGGTGCCGTATCCCTTTCGCTGGATGCTGAGGGAGATAATGATCCGTTTTATGCGGACGACTCCGTATATTACATGGTTTCAAACAACAACGGTTATTCCGGCGACTTTGAGCTGGCGCTGATTCCGGAGAGCTTTCTCACGGACGTCATGCACGAGACCGAAGATGCCAACGGTGTCATTGTGGAGAACAAGGACGTGGAGCCGGAGCATTTTGCTCTGCTTTTCGAGTTCTCCGGCGATCAGAGAAAGATACGTCACTGCATGTATTACTGCAGCGCGACCCGCCCTTCCGTCACCGGCAGCACCAAGGAGGACTCTACTGAGGTGCAGACAGAGACGCTCTCCATTACGGCTTCTCCGCTCCCTTCCGGCATTGTGAAGGTCAAAACCGGCACGAACACAACAAGCGCTGTTTACGACGCATGGTACAACGCTGTATATGAGCCGAGTGCATCGGTAAGTAACGGTGAGTAAGGAGACGCAATATGGCAGTAACAAAAACAATCGAGGTTGACGGCAAGGAGGTGCAGTTCCGCGCTTCTGCCGCCATTCCTCGCCTTTACAGAAATAAGTTCCACAGGGATATTTACAAGGATTTAAACGAGCTGCAGAAAGGCATCGATGAAAGCGACGCAGAAAGCTCCAATCTGGACACTTTCAGTCTGGAGCTTTTTGAGAACATCGCATGGCTGATGGCAAAGCATCAGAATCCTGATGTCCCGGATACTCCGGAGGACTGGCTCGACCAGTTCAACACTTTCTCCATCTATGAAATCCTGCCGCAGATCATCGAGCTGTGGGGACTGAATGTGGAACAGCAGGTGGAGTCTAAAAAAAACATCATCCGACAGAGCGGGAAATGACAACCCCGCTCTTTTTACTCCGGTGCGTGCAGATCGGGCTTTCCATCTCGGAGCTTGACCTGCTCACCATCGGGACTGTCAATGACATGTACGCAGAAATGAGCAACGACGATTACAACTATCCTGCGCTCGCGACACAGGAGCAGATGGATCGATTTTAACAGGAAGGAGGTCATCGCATGGCTGACAGAATAAAAGGCATAACCGTGGAAATCGGCGGCGATACGACCGGCCTTTCCAAAGCCCTATCCGGTGTAAACAAGGAAATCAAATCAACACAGTCGCAGCTGAAGGATGTCAACAAGCTCCTGAAGCTCGACCCGACAAATACCACGCTGCTCGAACAGAAACAGAAGCTCCTACAACAGGCAGTCTCCGAAACGAAGGAAAAGCTCACACAGCTGAAGTCCGTGCAAGACCAGATGGATGCTGGACTAAAAAACGGTACCGTCACCCAGCAGCAATATGATGCATGGCAGCGTGAGATCATAGAGACCGAAAACGAGCTCAAAAACCTCGAACAGCAATGTCGGGAAACAGATACTTCTATCACGGCAACACTCCGGGCGACCGGCTCTAAACTGCAGGAGGTCGGCGGGAAAATATCGGATGTCGGCACGAGCCTGTCTACGCATGTAACGGCTCCCATTGTCGCCATCGGCGCTGCCTCCATTGCTGCCTTTAACGAGGTGGATGCTGGTCTCGACATCGTTGCACAGAAAACTGGTGCTACCGGCGATGAGCTGGAGGATATGTGCCAGATCGTAAAAGACCTCGCCACGGAGATACCGACGGACTTCGAAACTGCCGGTGCTGCTGTCGGCGAGGTCAACACCCGTTTCGGCCTGACCGGGCAGGCGCTGGATGACCTCTCGGCAAAATTCATCAAGTTTGCCCAGCTCAATGATACCGATGTTTCGACATCAATCGACAATGTATCCTCCGTCATGAACGCCTTCGGCATGGACGCTTCCGAGGCAGATAATCTTCTGGATGCCTTAAACGCTACCGGTCAGGCCACCGGCATTGATATGGACACGCTGGCAAATGCCCTCTCCTCCAATGCCGCGCAGCTGAAGGAAATGGGACTCACTGCCCAGCAGGCCGCTGGCTTTATGGGCATGGTGGAAATGTCCGGCCTTGATACATCTGCCGCCATGATGGGCTTAAAGACAGCCATGAAGAATGCAACGGCAGACGGCAAAACGCTGGATCAGGCACTTGCGGAATTCTCCACTACCATGCAGGGAAGCGGAAGCGATGCAGAAAAGCTGCAGGCGGCCTATGACCTCTTCGGAAGTAAGGCCGGTGCCTCCATTTATAATGCCGTGCAGACCGGAAAGCTCAACCTGTCGGATTTCTCCGGCTTCCTCGGAGATTTTGAAGGCAGTGTCGAGAATACCTTCAATGAGACACTCGACCCGATTGACCAGTTTCAGATGACCATGAACTCTCTGAAGGAAACCGGTGCGGAGGTCGGCAACTCCCTGATGTCAGTTCTCGCTCCTGTCCTTAAAGAGCTCTCTGACAAGCTGAAATCCCTCGCCGAATGGTGGAACAACCTCGGAGAGCCTATGCAGCAGATGATCGTAAAAATTGCACTCGTGGCTGCTGCAATCGGGCCGGTACTTGTAATCGTCGGCAAAGTTATATCCGCTGTTGGGACGATTATGACAATTATTCCTACTGTTACCACTGCTATGGCTGGAGTAAAGACGGCGATGGCTGGTCTGAATGCTGTCATGGCGGCAAATCCGATAGGCCTGATCATTACGGCCATCGGCCTGCTGGTAGCTGCGTTTATCTACCTGTGGAACAACTGCGAAGGCTTCAGAGAATTCTGGATCAACCTCTGGGAAAAGGTCAAGGAGATTGCCATTACTGTATGGACGGCGATCAAGGACTTCTTCGTCAGTATATGGGAGGCAATAAAGAACACCTTCACCACTGTGGCAAATGCAATCAGCAGTTTTCTTACCACAGCTTGGAATACGATAAAAACTACGGTTGAAACCGTGATGAATGCCATAAAGACGGTTATCTCTACGATCTGGAATGGCATCAAGAGCTTTTTTGAAACCATTTTCAATGCAATCAAAACTGTAGTGACCACCTATTTCAATATCTACAAGACGATCATCGAAACCGTCCTGAACGTGATAAAGACCGTGGTTACTACTGTTTGGAACGCGATAAAAACAGCTGTTGAAACTGTCGTGAATGCCATAAAGACGGTCATCACCACCGCATGGAATGCCATCAAGACTACGACCTCTACGATTTTCAATGCCGTAAAGAGCGTAGCCACTTCCGTTTGGAACGGTATAAAGAGCGCGGTCATGAATGTGGTGAATACCATGAAGTCCGGCATCAGTAACGGCTTCAATGCGATCAAGAGCACGGTGTCCAATATCGTAAATGGGATCAAGAGTACCATATCGAATGTGTTCAATACCATCTGGAGCACGGTATCCGGCATCGTAAACAAGCTAAAGAACGTATTCAATTTCAGCTGGAGCCTGCCGAAGATCAAGCTGCCGCACTTCTCCATCACAGGCAGCTTTTCGCTGAACCCGCCATCCATACCGCACTTTTCTGTGGATTGGTATAAGAAGGCGATGTCCGGCGGCATGATCTTAAAGGATGCGACCATCTTCGGCCAGAGCGGAGGCACACTTCTTGGCGGCGGTGAGGCCGGTGATGAAGCTGTGGTCGGTGTGAGCTCGCTGCGCTCCATGATTCAGGATGCAGTAAGCGGCGCTACCCTCAGTGTTTCAGGCGACCAGCCTCTCATCAATATCGAGGAAATGAGTGTCAGAAGCGACGACGATATCCGGAAGATTTCTCAGCAGCTCAATACTCTTCTGACTGCCGGACGCAGGGCGAAAGGACTGGTGTAACATGGGATTTTCATTTAACGGAACAACCTCCCAGTCTATGGGACTTGCGACAAGAATTACAAACGAATACCGTATGCCGGATCTTAGAAACAACACGATCACCATGCCCGGACGGCACGGTGTATTTGATTTTGGAGAAACGGTATCTGAGCGAAAGATACTGATTTCCTGCTTCATTCCTCCGGGAAAGACAGACGAGCAGTTTCTTTCAAAAAAGGACGATATTATCGAATGGCTGAATCCGGACAACGGCCTCTGCCAGCTCATTCTGGACAAGGAACCGGGACGAGTGTATGAAGCAAGGCTTACGTCCGGATTCTCCTTTGACCGGGCAGTCCGTAATTCCTGCACCTTTGATCTGGAATTTTTCTGCCCAGACCCTTATGGCTATGCCATATCAGACGAGACCTTTGATTTTGCGGAAACCGGAACCTTTACCGCGTCTCGCACTCTTGGGAATATCGAGTCCTACCCGGTCTACTCCTTAACGGGTGTAATTCCTTCCGGGACGGACTCGTATATCTCCATAACCACAAACGGCAGCGAGCTTCAGATCATTGGACGGCTTGCCGCCGGAGAAACATTGATTATTGACTCCGATCTGATGACGGCAAAAGTAGTTGATTCTAATGGAGAAACCCTCCGAAACGGTCTCCCGCTTTTGTCGGAGCTGAATTTCCCGGTCTTAAATACGGGAGATAATACCATCGTGATTGCTGTGGTCGGTACGAGTACAACATTTACGGAACTGAACATTCAAGCCAGAAGCCGCTGGAGGTGATATTGCATGGCTCTTAAAAATATATTGAATACCCAAGATGCCTTCACCGGCGAGTTCCCGGCTGCATGGGCTCCCGACGGTCTCTGGCGTTTTAACGAGTCCGAACCGGATGCAGATGATTATCTGGCGGATTCCTCCGGGAAGGATCGCAAGGCATATATTCATAACTGGAGCGGAACAACCGCAGATATGAAAACTGGCAATTTCGGTCGCTATTTTCAGATGAACATCAATAATCCTTCATCGGAGAAAACCTACCTGAAGGTAGAAAACGACGGCAGCATCTTTTCAAGCCTCGGTGAAACCATCGTGGTCGGCGGCTGGATGAAGCCCACGACATATTCAGTCGGCAACACCTATACTCCGATCTTGAATACCCGCTATGGTTCTGGACAGCCGATTTTCTATCTGTCGCTGATCAGAGGAAAACCGAGAATTATGCTGTATAACTCCTCCGGTTCCCTGATCCTCGATACATCGGTAACGCCATCATTCTCTTTGCTAAACGGCTACTGGTATTTTATCGCCTGTGTGATCAAGCCTAATGCCAAGACAGCACAGTATATCCTTGGCGATAAGAGCTCCGGCACGATTTGGCAGTCAAATGTGTTGACCTTTACCGGAGAGCTGAATCGTAGCTGCGTGGCTGACCTCATCTGGGGAATGCACGCAGACTCCTACTGGTATGCAGGCGGCTTTGATGATTGGTTCCTCGACTGTGATTCTGATCTAACCGCCGATGACCTTGAAGAATATTTTCTGGAATCGCTCTCCGCAAACGGTGCAGATCTGACCGGTGATGTGGACGCTTTGACGACAGCGGATGTCGTTACGCTTCGAGCTACAGACTCTGTCTATCCGTCAAGCGGACAGCTCATTACTGCAGCAAAGGACTGTGGCGTGACTGGCAACGGCAGAGTTTCTGTAAAAGCAGATTACTCTCCGGGAGAGACCTCTATCTCGCTTGTGGAAACGGCCACCTCAGATGACCTCTCCACTTGGACAGAGTGGCAGGCTGTCGGTGCAAACGGCGAGCTGGAATCTCCTGCAAAGAAATACATCAAATATCGCGTCACGCTTTCTACCACAAATACAGCAAGGACGCCTACGCTGATATCTATCAGTCTGTACAATAATCCAAAGCCGCTCTATACCAAACTTGGCTATGCAAGACCGGTCATTCTGGACTCAGACGGGAATGTGGAAGCTGTGCTGGATAACGCCTATGACATCATCGTGACCAGTGAGATCAACGGCGTGGATGAGCTGGAATTTAAGCTGCCGTTTCAGGACAGCAAACGCGCCTATATCGATAACGAAAAGGCCGTGCGTATTGTCAGCGACACCTATCGCATCCGCACGATTACGGACGACAAGGAAGAAAGTGGCAAGGCCATCACCACGGTCTATGCGGAGGCGGCGTTCTATGATCTTGCCTACTCCGTGAAAAAGGATGAGATTACCTTTAACGCGGACACGGCAGATGCGCCGATAGCTTATGCTCTTCAGGGAACTGACTGGGATGTGGGCACGGTTAATGTCTCCACAAAGCGTACTTGGACTTGTTCTGAGAAAAACGCGCTGGCGATCCTGCGGGCAGTACAGAACATTCACGGCGGCGACCTGATTTTTGATAACGCAAACAGAATCGTGAAGCTCCTGACCTTCTCCGGTGAGGATTCCGGCGTGCTGTTCTGCTACAAGAAAAATATGAAGTCCATTCAGCGTGTCGTTGATACAACCAGCCTGATTACAAAGCTTTACGCCTATGGCAAGGACGGCATGACCTTTGCCTCGATCAATGGCGGCAACGAGTATGTGCAGGACACGACCTATACTTCCGAAATACGAATTGCTACGCTGGATTGTTCGAACTTCACCAATCCGTATCAGATGCTGGAATATGCCAACATGCGTCTGGCGGACTATGCATCTCCTCGTATCTCCTATGTACTAAAGGCGATGGATCTGTCGGTGTTAACCGGCTATGAACATGAAACATGGGAGCTGGGCGATACGGTCATGGTGAAGGATGACGACCTGAACCTGTCTGTAAAGACCAGAATCGTCCGTAGGGAATACAACCTGCAAGAGCCTTGGAATACGGTGCTGGAGCTTTCCACTACCCTCCGGGAGCTGGGCGATTCCTCCTCACGCTGGGATAGCGCAGCCGATACGCTGGAGTCTACCGATCTGATAGACAGTCAGGAAATGAAGGATCTGGTGCCGTTTAATCACCTGCGTAATTCCAGAGCAGATTCCGGCCTTACCTACTGGCAAAACTCCGGATTTGCTGTGGATGCAGATAATGGCGTATCCGGCACGGCTTCCTTCAAATGCGAAGGTGCGCTGAATACCACAAAAAGTCTTTCACAGACCATCACGCCCGCCAACCGGCAGTGCTATACCTTTTCGGCGCAGATTGCCTCCGAGAATCTCTCAAAAGGTACGAATGGACAGGTGGGCATTGAGGTGACATTTGAATACGAGGACGGAACATCGGAAACACGATTTATAGACCTGATCTGAAGGAGGGATTTCTATGGCTTCATTTACACACGTGGCACAGGATATCTCTCCTCAGTATGGCCGCGTTACGAAGATCACCATACGGGTATGCGTGACAGACTGCACCGGTACAGTCTATATCACAGATATGCTCCTGCAGGGCGGCTCCATCGCGACCGGCTGGGTAGGACATGTATCAGAAATTCAATGGACGGAGGATGGATAAATGCCGGAGTTTACACGCTTTACAGAGACAATTACAAAAAAGCAGGCTAAGCGCGTCGTAAACATTACGGTAAAGCCCACCATCACAGATTGCACCGGTTCGGTCTGGTTTACCGATCTGATGCTGCAGGAAGGCGATAAAGTCACAGGCTTTGTCATCAATACCGAAAAACTTCTAGAAAAATATGATGGCGATGATGCGAAAGCAGGCAAGAGATTTTATAACGGCATCGTCCGCTCTGCTGCAACCTGCGTCATCTTCAATCTCGGTTCCACGGCTGCCGGTCTTGACTACAAGGTCTATCCGATTCAGACGATGGCTGCCGGGAGTATTTCGCTTGCGCTGGGTGAAGGTGCCCATAAGGCGACTTTCAAAGCAGCTGCAGCCGCCGGTGATGAATTTGACCTTTTCGCTTCTACGAGGGAGTGCCTGAAGAACGGCGCTGCAACAGCCAAGGACGGCTTTTTCCAATACTCAGCTGCCGGTGACAGCAAGCACCCAATCACGGTCGAGGATAAAAAGTCGGCTCGAATCTATGTGGAATTTCAGGAAATGCAGGACGGAGGTGATGCCCTGTGAGCTATGATTATTTGAAAGGCCGCAAATGCATGGTCTGGACATTCATGGGCAATTCCAGAATGTATCAGGCACTTGCCGCCTATGGAGACCGCCTCTCACAGGTAGGTCTCTTTTCTTTTAAGGTATCGCGCACCGGTATCATCACGGAAAGCGGCGTGGCCATTTCCAATATGCTGACCTACATCAACCGATGGCCGCACATCAAATGGCTCCTGACGATATCCAACGATGGCACAAACAGCATCTTTGCCGCTCTCCGGGATAACACAGACGGTGCTCAGGATACTTTCCTTTCGGAGATCGTCCGCATTATGGAAAAATACCCGTGGTGCGACGGCATCGACATTGACCTTGAGAAAGGCGACGGATATTCCACGCACGCTGCTTCTACGGCGATGTTTCGGAATATCTATAACACAGTAAAAGGTTATGACAGCAGCAAGCTCATGAATATCTGCCTGCCGGGTATGAATTCCATCAACGGCTCGGTCGGAGGTGAAAACTGGTGCGTTTACGGCGACCTCAACGCTTACTGCGATACGGCAGCCATCATGAGCTATGGCATGGCGTGGGCAGGTTCTGCTCCCGGCGCTGTCTCTCCAAGGGACTGGCTGGAGAGCATTTACGACTACGCGGTCACGGTCATGAATCCGGAGAAGATATTCTTCGGCCTTCCCGCATACGGCTGGAACTGGCAGATTTATGATCTTCCTGCAAACCTCGGTAAAACCTATCGCGGCACATCAAATACCTACTATGCGGCAAAGAACTGGATGACCGGGCAGTACAATTTTACAGATGATGCCCCACCGCAGCCCTTCATCCCGATCCTCGCATACTGGGATGATTACGATATGGTACCTTGGGCGCTTCCGCAGGTCTACGACTTCATGGAAGGCAGAGACGCCACAAGCTATGAGTATCCTCTGATGAACGGAACCTATAACAGGCGGCATTATCTGACGGCTTACAGCAAAGAACAACACGCTGAGTTCGGCACCATCTATGTGGATGCGGATGGAACGACAAGCTCCTACTCCGGCATTGTATCCTTTGAAAACGGCGTGGCCACTCTCGGTGATGCTGGCTCTGCCACATATACCTTTTCCGTTTCAAGCGCCGGAACCTACGACATTGCCATCCGGCTCTGCTATCCCTTCTGGGATAAAAACGGCATTTATGTTTCGATTGACGGCAACACGACGCATTTTACGGAAAGCAGGCTCTGGTGGCCATATTGGAGAAGCACCTTCTGGACGACGCTCGCCAGCAGCATTTCACTATCTGCCGGAACGCACACCATCGTGATATCCGTTGATGTAAAAGGCGTACAGTTTTACGGCTACCGTGTTTGCAGCAGCTTTTCGGAGGCTCCCTCTGCAGGCACTGCGACCTTTACGCTCTCTCCACGCCACTTTATCGACGTGGACGGCAACGAGTGTCAGCCGGACAGAGCTTTCAAGCTCACCTGCGAAATGCTGAGGCGAAAGCCAGACTCTGCCCTCATCTGGTATGAGGATTTCCGGGACTACGGTGTGCTGCAAACAAACTACTGGACGACGCTTTCAGGCTCTTGGACTGTATGGCGCGAAGATGAATATTCCGAAAGCCGCGTTTACTCCCAGCTTGACGGCTCCGGAAAGCTCGCATGGCAATACGATGGTTTTTCCGATATTCACCTGCGGGCAAGGCTGGCCTTTCCTGCGACAGGAAGTGCCAAGGCCGGAGTATTCTGCGGGGATCTGTTCTGCTGCCTGAATTATGATTCTCAGGCTGTGGAGCTTTATAACGGCAGCACGCTCCTTGGCAGCTACAGCCAGACCATAGAGCGGACAGCAAACGCCGACCTTCGTACCAATCCATCCATGTACACAGTCGAGATGCGTATCCGTGGAAACAAGGTGCGTGTCTATTCCGGATCTTCCTATACGCTTCGCTTCACTGCTACGGTCAGCGGCTTTTCCGGAGGCTATGCCGGATACCGATCAGATAACCGGACGGTCTGCGAGCTGCTCCGCCTTGGCGATGCGTGGACTTACGAGCCATACGAACGCTTTGATGTTACCTTCCCGGACGGCACAGTTACGCAGTATGGCAGGATCAGCCGGTCGAACGCCACGTGGGATACGGAATTTCAGGTGTTTACGTTGACCTCGGATATCGAGGAGGATGCGACTCGCAGCGAGAGTATTTCGCTGGATTATGAATTCTACCACTCCCATGAGCTTGCCCTGACCTGTGGGAACGATTATACGGTGACCATCACGCCAAAGGATATCGACATCTGGATAGCAAGGCTCTTTCTCGGAGACGCAGACGGCTTTTCCATCCTCTACTATCAGGATGTGGACTCGCTCGTTTACTGGGCAAACGAAGCGGCCTACCGCTGGGGAGTGAGAGGCTTTGCCATGTGGTCGCTGGGGCAGGAAGATATGCGGCTCTGGGAAGCGCTGCCAAAACAGATATAACTTTATACACGGATACAGTTCACGAGGCTGTCTGCAAAATGCAGGCGGCTTTTATTTTGCACAAAGGAGGGATTTTCTCATGAAAGAATTCTGGAACACGATCCAACTGGTATTTGCCGCTGTCGGAGGATGGCTTGGCTATTTCCTTGGCGGCTGTGACGGACTCTTGATTGCTCTGGTGATCTTTGTGACCTGCGACTACCTTACCGGCATCATATGTGCCATCGTAGACAAAAAGCTCTCAAGCGAGGTCGGCTTTAAGGGAATCTGCCGCAAGGTGCTGATCTTCCTGCTGGTAGGCATCGGAAACGTCATTGATGTTCAGGTACTCGGCCATCCGGGAGTGCTCCGCACGGCGATCATCTTCTTCTACCTGTCCAATGAAGGCCTGTCACTGACGGAGAACGCAGCACATCTCGGCCTGCCGGTACCGGAGAAATTAAAGGAGGTCTTGGAGCAGCTCCACGACCGTCACGATGAGGAGGAAAAATAATATGACGAGAAAAGGAATAGACGTCAGTCATTGGCAGGGAACCATTGACTGGAATAAGGTCAAAAAGGCCGCTATCGAGTTTGCCATCATCAAAGCTGGCGGCTCCGATGCCGGTTTTTATACGGACAGCAAATGGGAAGCAAATTACAAAGGCGCGAAGGCTGCCGGTATCCCAATCGGTGCTTATTACTTTGTCGGAAAGGACTGCGTGACTGCTGCCGCCGGAAAAGCAGACGCTGAGCGCTTCCTGCAAATCCTGAAGGGCAAGCAGCTGGAATACCCGGTCTATATGGATAACGAGGCGCAGCCCGCTTCTGCCAAAGCCGGAATCACTGAGGCCACCATTGCTTTCTGTGAAACTATGGAAGATGCCGGTTACTTCGTCGGGATCTATGGCTCCGCTGTTTCCGGTTTCAAGGAGCGCATGGATGACACGAAACTCACGCCCTACGCTCACTGGGTAGCGCAGTATGCCAGCAAATGCTCCTATAAGGGCGACTACGGCATATGGCAGTATTCTTCCAAGGGTTCTGTTGACGGCATCAGTGGTAATGTGGATATGGACTACGCCTATGTGGATTATCCTGCCATTATCCAGAACGGCGGCTTCAACGGCTTTACAAAGGCTGTGTCCGATGACAGCAAGCCTGCCACTCCTGCTCCGGTCACTCCGGCAAAGACCGTAGATGAGCTGGCGCAGGAGGTGCTGGACGGCAAATGGGGAAACGGAACTGACCGCAAAGAACGCCTCACCGCTGCCGGGTATGATTATTCTGCCGTGCAGGCAAAGGTCAATGCTCTGGTGAAAAAGCAGGAATCTACTCCTGTTTATTACACTGTAAAAAGCGGAGATACCCTCTCTGGAATTGCCAAGAAATACGGCACCACGGTTTCGGCGATCCAGAATCTCAACCCGACGCTCATAAAAAACGTCAACCTCATTCTGACCGGCTGGAAGATCAGAGTGAAATAACTGAATATCCAATCTACTATGCCTGCGAGTGTTCTTCGGAATACCCGCAGGCTTTTTTTTATTTTCCTCCGCTCAAAAAGGCAGTTCATCTCCAGTGGAAACTGGAGGTGGATATGTTATGACAGACGAAATCACAAATGTTCAATCTGGATATTTCACGCAAGAGCGGATTCAGGGCGATCTGGACTACCGCAGAGCGCAGACAATCGCAAAGAAGATGCTCGATGACGGCCTCATTTCTGTGGCTGAATTCAACAAATTAACCGCCATCAATCGGGAAACTTTCTCCCCCTTGTTCGCGGAAATAATGCCGAAAATCCCTTGATATGTAGTCGCTTTAGAGTGATGTATAGACGTACGGAAAGGAGGGACTTCCCTTGAAAAAAGTCACGAAAATCGCGGAAACAGCGAGCTCGAAAGTTAAACTCAAGAAGATCAGGGTAGCCGCCTACTGCCGCGTCTCTACGGATTCTGATGCCCAGCTTGAGAGCCTTGATGCACAGAAAACCCACTACGGAAATTACATCACATCCCGTGATGACTGGGAGTTCGCTGGACTCTATTACGACGAAGGCATTACTGGCACCAAGAAGGACAAGCGCCCGGAGCTCCTACGACTCATTGACGACTGCAAGGCCGGTAAAGTGGATTTTGTTATCACAAAATCCATCAGCCGCTTCAGCCGGAACACAACGGACTGCTTAGAACTGGTAAGAAAACTGCTCGCCCTGCACATTCCGATTTATTTCGAGAAGGAAAATATCAACACCGGCTCGATGGAGAGCGAGCTTTTTCTGGCAATCCTCTCCGGCATGGCCGAAAGTGAATCTGTTTCCATATCAGAAAACAGCAAGTGGTCAATTCAGAAACGCTTCGAAAACGGAACCTTCAAATGCAGCTACCCACCCTACGGATATGATTGGGACGGCGAACAGATGGTAATCAACCCTGAGCAGGCAGCGGTGGTAAAAGAAATCTTCGCAGCTCTGCTCTCCGGCAAAGGCACACACGCCATCGCGGATGACTTGAACCGTCGCGGCGTTTCTTCCAAGCGAGGCGGACGCTGGACGGCCACAACCATTCGTGGGATGCTCTCCAATGAGAAGTATGTCGGCGACTGCCTTTTCCAGAAAACGTACTCGGATTCACGCTTTGTCCGGCACAACAATCACGGCGAGCAGACACAGTACATGGTCAAGGATCATCACGAGGCAATCATCAGCCGGGAGGACTTTGAAGCTGCTCACGCTTTTATTCACCAGCGGGCAACGGAAAAAGGTGTCGTCAAAGGGAGCGACAAATACCAGAATCGCTACACCTTCTCCGGGAAGATCATCTGCGGCGAGTGCGGCGACACCTTCAAGCGCCGGATTCATAGCTGCACCGATCACAAATACGTCGCATGGTGCTGCAACACCCATATCAAAGACAAGGATAGGTGCCACATGCTTTTTGTAAAAGACGATGCGCTGAAGCAGGCATTCACCACGATGTTGAACAAGCTGATTTTTTCACACCGACAAATCCTGAAGCCTTACTTAGAATCGTTGAAAACATCATCTTCAGATGATTCTCTTCATCGTATTCAACAGATTCAAACCCTTCTGGCACAGAATACCGAAAAGCGCGAGACTCTTACAATGCTCATGACGCAGGGAATCATTGATCCGGTGCTCTACAGTCAGGAAACAAACGAACTGCTTTCTCAGGCGGACAGCTTCCGGGATGAGATTGAAGCCCTGAAGAATGAAGTCTCCGGAGATGTAAACAAAGTCACCGAAACCACAGCACTGATTCATTTCGCAGAAAAGAGCGCCATGCTTCAGGAGTTCGACAAAGACTTATTTGACAGATATGTAAAACGCATCATCGTTCATTCCAGAAACGATATCCGGTTTGAACTGAAATGCGGTCTAACGCTCAGGGAAAGGAAGTGAGGGCATGGGACATACACCATACGGATACAGAATTGAAAACGGCTGCGCTGTGATTAACGAAGATGAAGCCGCCAAAATCAGGAACCTATACGAGAATTACCTCGCCGGAATGGCACAGTCAAAAGCTGCCATCGAGGCAGGTATCGAGGCCTACCACAGCTCAGCAAAGCGTCTGATGCAAAACAGGCACTACCTCGGCGATGACTTCTACCCGGCAATCATTGATCAGGAGACCTTCGACAAGGCAGAAAAAATTCGTCTGGAACGTGCCGGTAAGCTCGGTAGGCTGAACCTTCTAAAAAGTTCAAAGCCTATAAAGGTTCCGACACACTTTCGGTTTGCAGATGCGGATGAAGAATATGAAGATCCGAGGCTACAGGCGGAATACCTGTACAGCCTCATTGAAAGCGAGGCGATCTAATGGGAAATGTTATGGTCATCCCAGCCAAAAGGCAGGTTGGGAACACGGTAAAACAATCTGAACAGAAAAAGCTCCGTGTTGCAGCCTACTGCCGCGTCAGCACGGATTCCGAAGAACAGGAAACAAGCTACGAAGCGCAGGTCACGCACTACACGGAGTACATCCAGAAGAATCCCGACTGGGAGCTGGCAGGCATATTTGCGGACGATGGCATCTCTGGTACCAACACCAAAAAGCGTGACGAGTTCAACCGCATGATTGAGGAGTGCATGGCCGGAAACATCGACATGATCATCACCAAATCCATCAGCCGATTTGCCCGAAACACCCTCGACTGCCTCCAATATATCCGGCAGCTCAAGGACAAAAACATTCCAGTCTATTTCGAGAAGGAGTCCATAAACACGCTGGATGCCAAAGGAGAAGTGCTCCTTACGATCATGGCGAGCCTTGCCCAGCAGGAAAGCCAATCCATGAGTGAAAACATCAAGCTCGGCCTTCAATACCGCTACCAGCAGGGCAAGGTTCAGATCAACCACAACCGCTTCCTCGGCTATACCAAGGATGAGAACGGTAACCTTGTCATTGATCCGGAGCAGGCAGAAATCGTAAAGCGCATCTACCGGGAATACCTCGAAGGCTCCAGCATGGACAAGATTGCCGCCGGTCTTATGGCTGACGGCATTTTAACCGGAGCAGGAAAAGAAAAATGGCACACCAGCACCATCAACAAAATCCTCCGAAACGAGAAGTATATGGGTGACGCCCTTCTACAGAAAACCTACACCACCGACTTCCTGACAAAGAAGCGCATCAAGAACAACGGCACCGTCCCTCAATACTACGTTGAAGGCGACCACGAAGCGATCATTCCAAAAGACCTCTTCATGCAGGTGCAGGCGGAGCTTGTCCGTCGCCGGGTAGTCCATGTCAGCCCGACAGGCAAGAAACGCAGCTTCTCCTGCAATCACTGTTTTGCACAGATGGTTTTCTGCGGAGACTGCGGTGAGCTTTACCGGCGCGTTCACTGGAATAACCACGGCTGCAAGTCCATCGTCTGGCGCTGCATCAGCCGTCTGGAACCGACCTCGGCTGAAAAGAACTGCACCAATCGGACGGTGAACGAGCTCCTGCTGCAGGAAATTACGGTCAAGGCCTTCAATCAGCTTCTCACCGAACGCGACGTGTTTCTTAAAACCTTACAGCAGAACATCGCCAAGGCTGTGGTCAACGCTGACACCCTCTCACCGGACGGCATTCAGAGCAGGCTCTTGGAACTGCAAAAGGAGCTCATCAAGAAGGCAAACAATAAACAGGACTACGATGCCATCGCTGATGAGATTTTCCGGCTCCGTGACCAGAAAGAACAATCAGAGCTTGACAGCCACCACCGGGAAGAAGCCATGAACCGGATCAAGGAGCTGCAGGACTTCATCTCCGAGCAGGAAACCGACATAACAGAGTTTGATGAGGCTCTGGTCAAAAAACTCATCGAGAAGATTACCGTCTTCAACGACCACTTCACCGTGGAATTCAAGTCAGGGATTGCAATCGAAATCGAAGCATAAAAAGGCTCCTCGCCACTGAACCCAATCAGTAGTGAGGAGCCTTATCCTTTTTTGCTTACAATAGTTTCTCTACATCCTTTGCCTTCAGCACTTTTCCTGCAGAAACAATTTTGTCATCAATCATAAGAGCGGGCATGCTCATCACCCCATATCCCATGATTTTTTCCATATCGGTGATGTACTCGATTTCAGCATGAATCCCCTTGTTTGCTACCGCCTCTTTTACTGACTTCAAAAGTGCCTCACAACTTTTGCAGCCACCGCCTAAAACCTTAATATTCATTTTACTTATCCTCCTGTTCGAAAAAGTTATAAAAACTCTTTTAATTATAACCGTAAATCACTGTGCTATATACTCTTTCAGCTCTACAATTTTCGTATGGATCTTCCGAATCGTTTCGATAAAAACTTCATCACTTGCTCCCGTTGGATCATCCAAGCCCCAATCAAATCTCTCCCTGCAAGGGAGAAATGGGCATTTAACATTGCATCCCATCGTAATAACAAAATCTACGGGTGGGATATCTGACAGAACCTTGCTGTGCTGCGTTTTTTCCATGTCAATGCCATAGATTTGCTTCATCAGGCGTACTGCATCCTGATTGATCTGAGGTTTTGTTTCTGTTCCGGCAGAGTAGCTCTCAAATACATCAGACGCAAGATATTTTCCTAATGCTTCGGCTATCTGGCTGCGACACGAGTTATGAACACAGATAAATGCTACTTTCGGTTTGTTCATTGAATTTTTCCCCTCTACACCAATAAGTACGCTATGGCATTGAAGCCGTATCCGACGATGATGATACCGGCCGTACAGATGGCAATAAACGTTCCAAGCAATTTTGGTTTAATCGCTTTCTTAAGCATGATAAGAGACGGAAGGCTGAGCGTGGTAACCGCCATCATAAAGCTGAGAATCGTACCGAGCAATGCTCCCTTTGCCAAAAGTGCCTCGGCAATCGGAATCGTGCCGAAAATGTCTGCGTACATGGGTATGCCGACAAGCGTGGCGAGTATCACACCGAACGGATTATTGTCGCCGAGAACGGTTTCCACCCAGCCTTCGGGAATCCAGTTATGGATCACCGCGCCGATAGCCACGCCGATAAGGATATAAGGGAACACTTTCTTAAAGGTGGATGCAACCTGATCTCTGGAATAAATCAGCCGGTCTTTGACAGTGAGATTCGGAGACTCGATATCTACCTTGCTGTTGTTATTGCGGATAAAATCAGCAATCTGATCTTCCATGTGAAGGTTTTCTATTAGTGTCCCGCCAAGAACCGCAATGACAAGACCCAGCACCACATAGGTCACGGCAATCTTCACGCCAAAGATACTGGTGAGAAGCACAAGACTCCCCAAATCCACCATTGGCGATGAAATGAGAAATGAAAATGTCACCCCAAGCGGAAGCCCTGCGCTCGTAAAGCCCATGAAGATTGGAATGGATGAACAGGAACAGAACGGTGTAACCGTTCCAAGCAGTGCGCCTATTATATTTGCTCCTATTCCATGAAATCTTCCCATGATCTTCCTGCTCCGCTCCGGAGGAAAGAAACTCTGAATGTAAGAAATCAGAAAGATCAACACACAGAGCAATACCGTGATTTTCATTGTGTCATAAATGAAGAACTGTATACTGCCGCCAATCCGACTATCTACATTAAGTCCGACCATCAGCAGCAACTGCTCAATCAGGGCATTCAGCCACTTCATCCCAAGGATCTGATTCTGAATAAAAGTCCACATTATGCAAACCTCGCTTTCGTTTTATTTGCTATCCGCACAAGCATCAGCATGACCGGAACCTCCGTCAGAACGCCTACTGTAGTGGCGAGAGCCGCGGGACTTGTCGTGCCAAAGAGTGCAATCGCCACAGCCACCGCAAGTTCAAAGAAGTTCGATGCACCGACCATCCCGGCAGGAGCCGCAATATCATGCGGTAATTTCAGCAGCTTGCTTGCCCCATAAGCGATAAAGAAGATCAAAAATGTCTGAATGGTCAGCGGCACCGCGATCAGCACAATATGAAGCGGATTAGACAGAATCACCTCAGCCTGTGAACTGAAAATAATAACCAGCGTCAGCAGCAGACCTATTGTTGTGGCATTGTCGAACTTGTGGACAAACGTGGTCTCAAAGTAATCCGCGCCTCTTTGCTTCGTGACTGTTATCCTCGTGAGGATGCCGCCCACAAGCGGAATCACTACAAACAGAAAGATGCTGACGAACAGGGTGCTATAGGGAACAGCCACATTGGAAACGCCTAAAAGGAATTTTACAATCGGAACAAATGCCACCAGAATAATAAGGTCATTGGTGGCCACCTGCACAACCGTATAAGCAGGGTTCCCTTTTGTAAGTGTACTCCACACAAACACCATCGCTGTACATGGAGCAGCTCCTAAAAGCACAGCTCCGGCGAGGTATTCTGTTGCCAGTCCCGGTGATATGAAGGTTTTGAATATGACAAACAAAAACAGGTAAGCAATTCCATACATAGTGAAAGGCTTGATCAGCCAGTTCGTCACCCATGTGACCAGAAGTCCCTTTGGATTCTTTCCAATCTGTTTTACGCTCTGAAAATCCACTTTCATCATCATAGGGTAGATCATGACCCAGATGAGAACAGCGATAGGAATCGAAATTCCGGAAATCTGAAATTGACCGAGCGTATCAGGAATAGCCGGGATAAAATGCCCAATCAGTACTCCTATGGCCATGCAGAGCAGTACCCACACAGAAAGATAACGCTGAAATGTATTTATGCCTTTGCTTTGATTGCTCATGACTTCGCCTCCATTAGTTTGATACATTGAAATGTATCTATGCTTAAGGGCTTTATATAGGCAATCCCAAAGGACTGCCTATGAATGATAGATATCGATTACTTCTTTTCCTTGCATCCGCAGGATACGCTCTCGTCCGTTTCGCAGTCACATCTTGCGTAGGAACCGATCATGTCCCGGAACTCCCTGACCCCGTCTGCGGAGATGGAGTAATGCATCCATTTTCCCTCTTTGTAGTAATCTACAAGTCCGCTGTCCGCAAGGATCTTCATGTGATGCGAAAGAGTCGGCTGTGTGATATTCAGTTCCTCCAGCAGATCACATCCGCACTTCTCCCCATGCTGGAGAGCAAGCATGATCGCAAGGCGGTTCTCATCTGTGAGTGCCTTTATTTTTTTGACGTCTTCTCTGAATCCCATGATTTTCACCTCCGAGAGATGTACATATTATATCACACACATTTACAGTTGTCAATGTATGAATATAATATTGTTTCAAAAAACTCCCCGACTCTGATGGCAGTGTGGGAGCCTTTTTTCCGACATCTATCTCACAGCCACAACTACCCAACATCTAACTCGGCAACTCAACATAGTGACATCTATCGTGGCAACTCAACTCTAACACTTTTTGACCCAGATTGCCCTTCGATAAGTTACCGAGAAGCGTTTTGGCTGCCCAATGCCAAATTTGCCCGAGTGTCCGAAAACCGCAGTATTAGCGGGCTTTCGCGGCTATTTGCCGTCGACCCTTGACATCAATACTACCGTCTCGACATGCATACCACGTGAAAACATTTCAACAGGTTAGATGGTGACGACGTGGTAGCGGTCGCTCAGGAGATCGCAGGCAAGTGTCGCGCGATTTCAGCCGACGCAGATAAGCCGTTCACAATTGGCGGTTCGAATAA